>Ga0172375_10000254_pt1 | contig 84272 bp, 84 predicted proteins | sample LakKiv1m_FD_114537 | JGI IMG/M metagenome (GOLD analysis project Ga0172375, IMG submission 114537) | Freshwater microbial communities from Kabuno Bay, South-Kivu, Congo - kab_092012_11.1m | ecosystem: Environmental > Aquatic > Freshwater > Lake | place: Democratic Republic of the Congo... | reverse complement strand
TTCGGCATGCCCTGGTACTGGCACATGGTCGTCGGTGGCTTCGCCTTCGGCATGATCTTCATGGCGACCGACCCGGTGTCGGCCTCCATGACCAATACCGGCAAGTGGGTGTTCGGCATCCTCATCGGTGTCATGGTCGTGCTGATCCGCGTGGTCAACCCCGCCTTCCCGGAAGGCATGATGCTGGCGATCCTGTTCGCCAACCTGTGTGCGCCGCTGATTGACCATTTCGTCATTCAGGCCAATATCAAGCGGAGGCTGGCACGTAATGTCTAGTCAGAAAGAATCCACCGTTCGCACGCTGACGGTAGCCCTGTTGGTCTGCCTGGTGTGCTCCATCTTCGTGGCCGGTGCCGCCGTGGCATTGCGTCCGACCCAGCAGGAAAACCGCCTGCTGGACAAGCAGCGCAGCATCCTGGCCATTGCCGGCCTGGGTGTGGCCGGCATGTCCGCGAACAAGGTCAAGCAGCTGTTCAACGAGCGTATCGTTGCGCGTCTGGTCGATCTGGAAACCGGCAAGTTCAGCGACGAGTTCGACGCCAAGACCTTCGATCCGCTGGTCGCGGCCAAGGACCCTGCGCTGTCCAAGGCCCTGCCAGGCGAGCAGGACATCGCCTCGATCAAGCGTCGTGAGCGTTACAGCACTGTCTATATCGTCGAAGGCCAGGGCGAAGGCGAGATCGATACGCTGATCCTGCCAGTGCGCGGTTATGGTCTGTGGTCCACCCTCTATGGCTTCATGGCCGTCAAGGGTGATCTGGATACCGTGGCGGGCTTCGGCTTCTATCAGCACGGCGAAACACCCGGCCTCGGTGGTGAGGTCGACAATCCGAAGTGGCGCGGCCAGTGGCCGGGCAAGGAACTGTTCGACGACAACGGCAAGCTGGCCGTACAGATCGTCAAGGGCGGGGTCGACCCGCAGAGCCCGCGTGCCAATCATCAGGTCGACGGCCTGGCCGGCGCGACCCTGACCAGCAACGGTGTCAACAGCCTGTTGCGGTTCTGGCTGGGCGAGAACGGCTTCGGTCCATTTATCGCTAATCTGCGCGCTGGGGAGGCTTGATCATGTCGCAACCCACTGTGAAAGAAGTACTGCTCAACCCGATCTTCAACAACAACCCCATTGGCCTGCAGATCCTCGGGATCTGTTCGGCACTGGCGGTGACCTCCAACCTCAACACCGCGTTGGTCATGTCGGTGGCGCTGACCCTGGTCTGTGCCTTCTCGAACCTGTTCATCTCGATGATCCGCAGCCAGATCCCGAACTCGATCCGCATGATCGTGCAGATGGTGATCATCGCCTCGCTGGTTATCCTGGTTGACCAGGTGCTCAAGGCCTATGCCTTCTCGCTGTCCAAGCAGCTGTCGGTGTTCGTTGGCCTGATCATCACCAACTGCATCGTGATGGGGCGTGCCGAAGCCTTCGCCATGCAGAACCCCCCGTTGCTGTCGTTCTTCGACGGTATCGGCAACGGCCTGGGCTACAGCGCGATGCTGATCGCCCTGGGCATCATTCGCGAGCTGACCGGCGCCGGCAAGCTGATGGGCTACACCATTCTGCCGGCCGTGAATGACGGTGGCTGGTACCTGCCCAACGGCATGATGCTGCTGCCGCCCTCGGCGTTCTTCCTCATCGGCCTGTTCATCTGGGGCATTCGTGCCTGGAAGAAGGAGCAGGTCGAGAAGCCTGCCTTCAAGATGGCGCCGCAAGTCTCCAGCAAGGAGGCTTACTAATGGAGCATTACATCAGCCTGTTCGTCCGCGCCGTGTTCATCGAGAACATGGCCCTGGCGTTCTTCCTCGGCATGTGTACCTTCATCGCGATCTCGAAGAAGGTGGAAACCGCCATCGGTCTGGGTATCGCGGTCATCGTGGTGCAGACCATCACCGTACCGGCCAACAACCTGATCTACACCTACCTGCTCAAGAGCGGTGCGCTGGCCTGGGCCGGCCTGCCTGAAGTGGACCTGAGCTTCCTGGGTCTGCTGAGCTACATCGGTGTGATCGCGGCCATCGTGCAGATTCTCGAGATGACGCTCGATAAGTACGTACCCAGCCTGTACAACGCGCTGGGCGTGTTCCTGCCGCTGATCACCGTGAACTGCGCCATCATGGGTGGCACGCTGTTCATGGTCGAGCGCGACTACAACCTCGGCGAGAGCGTGGTGTACGGCATGGGCTCCGGCCTGTCCTGGGCGCTGGCGATCGCGCTGCTGGCGGGTATTCGCGAGAAGCTCAAGTACAGCGACGTGCCGGATGGTCTGCAGGGGCTTGGCATCACCTTCATCACCATCGGACTGATGTCGCTGGGCTTCATGTCTTTCTCTGGCGTACAGCTGTAAGGACGGGACGAACTGATGAGTTACGAAATTTTCCTCGCCATCGGTATGTTCACCGCCATCGTGCTTGCGCTGGTGGTGATCATCCTGGCTGCGCGCGCCAAGCTGGTGTCCAGCGGCGACGTGTCCATCGAAATCAACGGTGAGCGAACCATCACCGTGCCGGCCGGCGGCAAGCTGCTGCAGACGCTGGCTGCCAACAACATCTTCCTCTCGTCCGCCTGTGGCGGCGGCGGTACCTGCGCGCAGTGCAAGTGCATCGTCGAGAGCGGTGGCGGCGAGATGCTGCCCACCGAGGAGTCGCACTTCACCCGTCGTGAGGCCGGTGAGGGATGGCGTCTGTCCTGCCAGACCCCGGTCAAGGCGGACATGAAGATCGAGGTCCCGGAAGAAGTCTTCGGTGTGAAGAAGTGGGAGTGCACGGTGGAGTCCAATCCCAACGTGGCCACCTTCATCAAGGAGCTGACGCTTCGTCTGCCGGAAGGCGAGAACGTCGACTTCCGCGCAGGCGGCTACGTCCAGCTGGAGTGCCCGCCGCACGAAGTGCGTTATCGGGATTTCGACATCCAGGAGGAGTATCGCGGCGACTGGGACAAGTTCGATCAGTGGAAGTACGTATCGAAGTGCGACGAGACCGTCATTCGTGCCTACTCCATGGCCAACTATCCGGAAGAGCGCGGCCTGGTGAAGTTCAACATCCGTATCGCCTCGCCGCCGCCGGGGCGTGACGATGTGCCGCCGGGCAAGATGTCGTCCTACGTGTTCAGCCTCAAGCCGGGCGACAAGATCACCGTCTACGGACCCTTCGGTGAGTTCTTCGCCAAGGACACCGATGCCGAGATGGTCTTCATCGGTGGTGGTGCCGGCATGGCGCCGATGCGTTCGCACATCTTCGATCAGCTCAAGCGTCTGAAGTCCAAGCGCAAGATGAGCTTCTGGTACGGTGCGCGCTCCATGCGCGAGGCCTTCTACGTCGAAGAGTACGATCAGCTGCAGGCCGAGAACCCGAACTTCGAGTGGCATCTGGCGCTGTCCGATCCGCTGCCGGAAGACAACTGGGACGGCCCGACCGGCTTCATCCACAACGTGCTGTACGAGAACTATCTGAAGGACCATCCGGCTCCGGAGGATTGCGAGTTCTACATGTGCGGCCCGCCCATGATGAACGCCTCGGTCATCAAGATGCTCACTGACCTGGGTGTGGAGCCGGAGAACATCCTGCTCGACGACTTCGGCGGCTAGCATGATCCGAGCTTCACTCAGATCCATTGCTGTCGCGTCTCTCCAGCCCGTCATCGCTGTCGCTCTCGCGACAGCCCTGACGGGCTGTCTGTTTCAGGACAAGGTCGAAGCCTTCACCGGGCCGACCATGGGCAGTACCTATACGATCAAGTACGTGCGCAGCGGCGATGTTCCAACCAAGGAAGTCCTGCACGGCGAGGTCGAGGCCATCCTCGCCGACCTCGACGAGCAGCTGTCGACCTATCGCAGCGATTCCGACGTCGAGCGTTTCAATGCTCTGCCGGGTGGGGCCTGTGAGCCGATGCCGCAGGCGGTGCGCGAATTGGTCGCAGCGGGCGACCAGCTGTCGGCGGACAGCGACGGCGCATTCGACCTTACACTCGAGCCCTTGCTCAACCTTTGGGGCTTTGGCCCGCAGGGGCGCAGCGAGCGTGTTCCGTCGGAGGAAGAGATTGCCGAGGCGCGAGCACTGACGGGCCATCGGCATCTGCGTATCGAAGGCGATCAGCTGTGCAAGTCGGTCGCGCTGCAACTGGACTTCAACAGCATTGCCGCGGGATATGCGGTGGACCGTGTGATCGATCGCCTGAAAGAACTGGGCGTGCGCAGCTATCTGGTGGAGATCACCGGAGAGCTCAAGGCCGAAGGCCGCAAACCCGACGGATCGCCCTGGCGCGTCGCCATCGAGGCCCCCCGGGACGATCAGCGCGTAGCGCAGAAGATCATCGAGCTCGACGGAATGGGCGTCTCGACTTCCGGCGACTATCGCAACTATTTCGAGCTGGAAGGGCGGCGCTATTCGCATACGCTGAACCCGCTGAGCGGCCGGCCGATCGAGCATCACCTGGCTGCGGTCACGGTGATCGACAGGTCGACCTTGCGCGCGGATGGGTTGTCTACCGCGCTGATGGTATTAGGCCCCGAGCAGGGTCTGGCGCTGGCTGAGCGTAACGCCATCGCCGCTTTTTTTGTCGTCCGTGAAGGACAGGGTTTCGCAACAACTAGCACCAAGGCTTTCGATGAGCTGTTCGGTGCGGGAGTAGAGCAATGACCTGGTTACTGGTTTTCCTGGTGATGGTACTTGTCGTGGCCGGCATGGCCATCGGCGTGATCATGGGGCGCAAGCCCATCGCAGGGTCGTGCGGTGGTATCGCCAATCTGGGCATCGAGAAGGAATGTTCGATCTGCGGTGGAAGCCGCGAGAAATGCGAGGAGGTGAACGAAGCGAAGCGCTCGACCACCACCGACCTCGCCTATGACGCCACCAAGCGCTGAACTCTGTGTCGCCGCGAGCTGACCGCCCAGGCGGGGCGGTGGCTGCGGCGAGGCGACTGACAGCGCGCAGAACCTTTTTGCGTTTCGGCTTCGGCGAATTTGTTGACAGCAGCGGCGTACCTCGCTGCGTTTTCAGGAGTGTATATGGCGGTCTATAACTACGATGTGGTGGTACTGGGTTCTGGTCCAGCCGGGGAGGGCGCGGCGATGAACGCCGTCAAGGCGGGACGCAAGGTCGCCGTGGTAGACAACCGTCCGCTGGTCGGAGGCAACTGCACGCACCTGGGCACCATCCCGTCCAAGGCGCTGCGCCATTCGGTGCGGCAGATCATGCAGTACAACACCAACCCGTTGTTTCGCCAGATCGGCGAGCCGCGCTGGTTCTCCTTTCCGGATGTTCTGAAAAGCGCCGAAAAGGTCATCAGCAAGCAGGTCACCTCCCGTACCAGCTATTACGCGCGCAATCGCATCGACACCTTCTTCGGTACTGCCAGCTTCTCCGACGAGCAGAGCGTGGAAGTGGTCTGCCTCAACGGCATGGTGGAAAAGCTGGTCGCCAACCAGTTCGTCATCGCCACCGGCTCGCGCCCCTACCGGCCGGCCGATATCGATTTCAACCATCCGCGCATCTACGACAGCGACACCATCCTGACCCTGAGCCACACGCCGCGTCGGATGATCATCTACGGTGCCGGTGTCATCGGTTGCGAGTACGCATCGATCTTCAGCGGCCTGGGTGTACTGGTCGATCTGATCGACAACCGCGAGCAGCTGCTCAGCTTCCTCGACGACGAGATTTCCGATGCGCTGAGCTACCACTTGCGTAACAACAACGTGCTGATTCGCCACAACGAAGAGTACGAGCGGGTCGAGGGGCTGGAGAACGGCGTGATCCTGCACCTCAAGTCTGGCAAGAAGATCAAGGCAGACGCCTTCCTCTGGAGCAACGGGCGTACCGGCAATACCGACAAGCTCGGCCTGGAGAACATCGGTCTGAAGGCCAACAGCCGCGGCCAGGTGCAGGTCGACGAGCACTATCGAACCGAGATCGGCAACATCTATGCGGCCGGTGACGTGATCGGCTGGCCATCGCTGGCAAGCGCCGCCTACGACCAGGGTCGCTCGGCCGCGGGCAGCATTGTCGAGAACGATTCATGGCGTTTCGTCGATGACGTGCCGACGGGCATCTACACCATTCCGGAGATCAGCTCGATCGGCAAGAACGAGCGTGAGCTGACCCAGGCGAAGATTCCCTACGAAGTGGGCAAGGCATTCTTCAAGAGCATGGCGCGGGCGCAGATTTCCTTCGAGCCGGTGGGGATGCTGAAGATCCTGTTCCATCGCGAAACCCTTGAAGTGCTGGGTGTGCACTGCTTCGGTTACCAGGCGTCGGAGATCGTCCACATCGGTCAGGCGATAATGAATCAGAAGGGCCCTGCCAACAGCATCAAGTACTTCGTCAACACCACCTTCAACTACCCGACCATGGCGGAAGCCTATCGAGTGGCGGCGTTCGACGGGCTCAACCGGCTTTTTTGAGCGGCTCCGGCCGGCGGCCTGAGCCGGCTGGAGAGGGCTGGGACTCCCGGGATTGGCACTGGCCGAACCGGGAGAGCTTCTGATCAGGTGAGACGATCCGGCAGCGCCTGTGCTGCCGAGTCGCCGCAGGCGCAGGTCTAACGGTCAGGCCTGCGCCAGCGTGCTCACCGCCAGGCCCGGATAGTCGGTGATCAGGCTGTCCACGCCGAAGTCCGCCAGGCGCCGCATCAGCGCCGGTTCGTTCACCGTCCAGACCGAAACATGCAAGCCCTGCTTTCTTGCCTTCTCCAGGCGTTCCGGGGTGCACAGCGTCCACTTCAGTGCCAACAGATCACAACCATGCTGACGGGCCACCTTGAGCGGGTCGAGCCAGTTGTATTCTGCGACCAGTCCGCGTGAGATTTCGGGCGCCAGTCGATTCAGAGCCCGCAGGACCTCCCGTGAACTGGAGGTGACCGTGATTCGCTCCTTGAGCTGATAGCGTTCGGCCAGCTCTTTGATCGCCAGTACCGTGCGTGCGGCGCGAACCCGCGAAGCACTTTTGACTTCGAGCTGCCAGTGCTCGAAATCGCACTTCTCGAACAGCTCGCTCAGCCGTGGAATGGGGCAGGGCGTCTTCCAATTCGGGCCGCCCTGGCGGGCGTCGTACTTCACCAGTTCTGCGGCATCGTGCTGGGCAACCTTGCCTCGGCGACCGGTGGTGCGCTTGAGCGTCGGATCATGGATGACCATCAACTCGCCATCGCGGGATAGGTGCAGGTCCAGCTCGCAGCGGCGTACGCCATGCTGCAGGCATTGCTCGAAGCTCGCCAGGGTGTTCTCCGGAGCTTCGCCCTTGGCGCCGCGGTGGCCGTAGATGAGTGTCACGGTTGTTGATCTTCCTTCACGGGTGGTTGAGCGCGCTGGTGGTGACGGACGCTGTTGATGACTCGGTCGCGTTCGAAATATACGGAGAATTCCCGATAATCCCAGCGGGTGATCGGCGGCTGGCCAACGGCCGGGTGCTCCTCGTCGGCGAGCCCGAAACGGTCCAGGACCTCGATCTTGGAGTCGCCACGCGCAGGCATCGCCATCTCGGGCTGGCCTTGCTGGCCGACGGGTATGCGAATTTCTTCGGCGAACAGCGACGGGCTGAATGTCAGTGTGAACAGCAGGGTCGCCAGGCGGCGCATTGGTCAATCTCCTTGCAGGCTTTCCAGGGCCAGGCGCCTCTCCAGCGCCTGTTTCTGCAGGATATGCCGAGCAAGCAATTGCCGCTGTGCATCAGTCAACGCTTCGAACTCGGTGCCGATGTCGTAGCGCCCGTCCTGCATCGCGGTGCTGTAGATCACCCGTGCCGGCAACAGCAGGCCGAGCCCTTGCGGCAGCAGGACCAGCTTCAGCGTGACGACCTCGTCTTCCGCCAATGGCTGTTCGCTGACAAAGCTGATGCCGCCTTCGGAAAGCACCACCGGCTGCGGTGCGCTCTGATCCTTCAGCAGGTCCTGCGCCAATGCCTGCCCCAACAGCTCGATTCGCTTGTTCTGTACCTTGAGGTAATTGGCCAGCGTGCGGTTGCTCTCGGCAATCTGGCGTAACAAGTGCTGTGCTTCGAAATCCAGCTGATGAAGCTCCCCGAGCAGGTTGAACAGCGCAGGCAGCGGCTCGCTTCCGGCGGAGTGGACCTGGCCCGCCGGGATGATTTCCAGTGCCACGCGATCCTCGATACGGTAGTATTCGCGGCGTTCTTCAGTGTCTTGTGTCGGCATGGCGATACCCGGGTAGCGTTGATGGCCAGAGTGTATCAGGCCCCGCGGTGGCGTCAGCTGCATGTTGTTTTCCCCGCCAGCGAACCCGTCGATCTATGTTCAGACCGCTGTCCGTGTACATCGGGGCGCGCTATACACGCGCCAGACGTCGCAGTCTCTTCGTCTCCTTCATTTCCCTGACATCCATGATCGGGCTCGCGCTTGGCGTGCTGGTAATGATCGTCGTGCTGTCGGTGATGAATGGCTTCGATCATGAGATGCGCACTCGCGTGCTGGGCATGGTGCCCCACGCGACTATCGAAAGCCCGACGCCGATCAACGATTGGCAAGCGCTGGGCGCACGCCTCGAACAGCATGCCCAGGTGCTGGCCTCCGCGCCCTTCATTCAGAGCCAGGGGCTGCTCACCCATCATGGCCAGGTGACCAAGATCCTGATCAATGCGGTCGAGCCCCAAGCGGAGCGCCAGGTGTCGATCATCGACCAGTTCTTCCGCGAGGGCGCGCTGGATGATCTCAAGCCCGGCGAGTTCGGCATCGTCATTGGCGACAAGGCAGCCGCCAAGCTCGGCGTTGCGGTCGGCGACAAGATCACCTTCGTCGCCCCGGAAGTGACCGTGACTCCCGCAGGCATGTTTCCGCGCATGAAGCGGTTCACGGTCACCGGCATCTTCCATGTCGGTGCCGGCGAGATCGACGGTTACGTCGCCCTGGCCAACATCGCCGACATGGCTCGCTTGCAACGCTGGCAGCCGGATCAGGTGCAGGGGCTGCGCCTGCGCTTCGCCGATCTGTTCCAGGCGCCGCGTATCGCCTGGGAATTGGCCGGTCAGCTCGGCGACGACTTCTATTCCCGCGACTGGACCCGCACCCACGGCAACCTCTACCAGGCGATCCGCATGGAGAAGGCCATGATCGGTCTGCTGCTGCTGCTGATCGTCGCGGTCGCGGCCTTCAACATTATCTCCACGCTGGTGATGGTGGTGACCGACAAGCGCGGCGACATCGCCATCCTGCGCACGCTGGGCGCTACGCCGAAGCAGATCATGGCGATCTTCATGGTCCAGGGTACGGTGATCGGCGTGGTCGGCACTCTGGTCGGCGCACTGCTCGGCATGTTCGCCGCCGTCAATGTCAGCAGCTGGATCGCCGCGCTGGAGCGGCTGATCGGGCACAAGTTTCTGAGTGCCGACGTGTATTTCATTGACTACCTGCCGTCCCAGCTGATGGCGGCCGATGTGATCCAGGTCTGCGTCGCCGCGCTGATCCTGAGTTTCCTCGCGACCCTGTATCCGGCCTGGCGTGCCGCGCGCACCCAGCCGGCAGAGGCGCTACGTTATGAGTGAGCGGGTTATGAACGAGCTGTCTTCGCAAAAGCAGGCGGTGCTGAGTTGCCGCAACCTGGGCAAGCGCTACGAGCAGGGCCCCGAATCGGTGGAGGTCCTGTCCGGGCTGCAACTTGAACTGTTCCCCGGGCAGCGCGTGGCCATCGTCGGCAGCTCCGGCTCGGGCAAGAGCACGCTGCTGAACCTGCTCGGTGGGCTCGATACGCCGAGCGAGGGCAGCGTCTGGCTGGCCGGCGAGGAGTTGTCGGCGCTGAACGAGAAGGATCGCGGGCTGCTGCGCAACCGCGCATTGGGCTTCGTCTATCAGTTCCATCACCTGCTTGCCGAGTTCACCGCGCTGGAGAACGTTTGCATGCCGCTGCTGATCGGGCGCACGCCGATCCCGGAAGCGCGGCAGCGAGCGTCGGCTCTGCTGCAGCGGGTCGGCCTCGGCCATCGCCTGGAGCACAAGCCTGCGGAGCTGTCCGGTGGCGAGCGACAGCGCGTGGCCATCGCTCGGGCATTGGTCAACGAGCCGGCACTGGTATTGCTCGATGAGCCAACCGGCAACCTGGACCATCACACCGCGCAAGGCATTCAGGATCTGATGCTCGAACTCAGCACCTCGCTGCATACCGCTTTTCTCGTGGTTACCCACGACCGCCAGCTTGCCGCCCAGATGGACCAGGTGCTGCGGCTGGAAGACGGGCGCCTGGTGGCCGAATGATGTTCAGGCCCATCAGCGTTTTCATCGGCAGCCGCTACACCCGTGCCAAGCGGCGCAATCATTTCATTTCGTTCATCTCGCTGACCTCGTTGATCGGCCTGGCGCTGGGTGTGCTGGCGATGATCATGGTCCTGTCGGTGATGAATGGCTTCCAGCGTGAAATGAGCGCGCGGATTCTCGGGATGGTGCCCCACGCGACGGTCATCGGTGAGCGGCCGCTGGATGACTGGCAGGCGGTTGCCGCGCGTCTGTCGGCACACCCGCAGATCGTCGGCATGGCGCCGGTGACGCAGCTCGAAGGCATGCTGTCGTTCAAGGGCAGCATGCAACCGATCCAGATCAGCGGCATCGATCCGCAGGCGGAGGCGCAGGTGTCCATCGTTGGCGAGCGTCTGGTCGGCGGCAGCCTGGATGCGCTCAAGCCCGGCGAATACGGTGTGATCATCGGTCTGATGACCGCGCGGCGATTCGGGCTGAAGCTGGGCGACAAGCTGACGTTGATCGTCCCTGAGGTCAGTTCGTCTCCAGGTGGCGTAACGCCGCGTATGCAGCGGCTGAACGTGGTCGGGGTGTTCAAGGTGGGCGCCGATCTGGACGGCAGTCTGGGGATGATCCATCGCGCCGATGCCGCGCAAATCCATCGCTGGATGCCGCAACAGGTTCAGGGCGTGCGACTCAAGCTTGACGACCTGTACCGTGCGCCGGAGGTGGCCGCACAGGTACAGGCCACGCTGGGCGAAGGCTACCGCGTGGAGGACTGGTCCTACACCCAGGGCAGCCTGTTCAGCGCGATGAAGATGGAAAAGACCATGATCGGCCTGCTTCTGATGCTGATCGTCGCGGTAGCCGCATTCAATATCATCGCCACACTGATCATGGTGGTCGCCGACAAGCGTGCCGACATCGCCATTCTGCGGACGCTGGGGGCGACGCCGCGGCAGATCATGGCGATCTTCATGGTCCAGGGCAGCATCATCGGCTTCAGCGGCACCGTGATTGGCGTGATCCTGGGTGTGGTCGGCGCGCTGAACGTCAGCGAGCTGGTGACCTGGCTGGAACGGCTCTCCGGACAGCACATCTTCAGCTCCGACGTCTATTTCATCAGTACGCTGCCTTCGGAACTGCGTCTGGATGACGTCGTGCTGGTATCACTGGCGGCGCTTACCCTGAGCTTTCTCGCCACGATCTACCCGGCCTGGCGCGCCGCGCAGACCCAGCCTGCCGAGGCCCTGCGCTACGAATGACCGGCTCGGCCGTCAACGACGGCCGTTCTGCCGCCGCCGCCAGCTGCGGCCAACCCACCAGCGCCAGTAGGCTTGGGTGAATACATAACCGAGCACGGCCAGCACCAGCCCGCTGACCAGGGAGCCCAGGTACAACGGCTGCCAGTTGTGCTGCAGCATGTAGCGTACCCAGGCCAGGCTCAGTTCTGCCGGCATGCTGGAGGCCGGGGTGTCCAGCAGCCAGGTGCCGATCTTGTAGTTGCAATAGAAGACCGGCGGCATGGTCAGCGGGTTGGTCAGCCAGACCAGCCCCACCGCAATCGGCAGATTGGCTCTGGAGGGCAGGGCGCAGACGGCCGCTGCGAGCATCTGCATCGGCATCGGGATCATGGCCCAGAACAAGCCGATCGCCATCGCGCGGGATACCGAATGTCGATTGAGATGCCAGAGATTGGGATCGTGAATCAGCGCGCCGAGAAAACGCAGCGACTTGTTAGTCTTGATGCGATCGGGGTGCGGCATGTAGCGTTTGAAAAAACGACGCGGCATGAAGGTTCTCTGAAGGCAGCAGCCGGGCGATTATGCCTTGAATCGCGGTGCGACGCTGACAGTAGTTTTGTGACATTACGTCTACGCCTGCGACAGATTGCCCCGCTTCGATAACGGTCCGGAAAGGATTTCTGGAGACTGAAAATGCGCACATGGATGCTTGCGCTCGCCGCGGGTTTGGTCCTGCCACGCTTCCTTCCTGCCTTGCCCGCGCAGTGGTTCTGTGCGGCGCTGGCGGCTGTCGGACTGCTGCTCCTGCTGCGTCACCGCTGGGTGGCGCCGGGCTTGTTTCTGCTGGGCTTGAGCTGGGCCTGCTACCAGAGCCAGAGCGCCATCGGCGACCGCTTACCGGCGTCCATGGACGGTCGCACCTTTTGGATCGAGGGGCGGGTAGTGGGGTTGCCCAGTCGTATCGGCAATGTGGTGCGCTTCGAGCTCGACGACATCCAATCGCGGCATGCCGGGTTGCCATCGAAGGTGCGGCTGTCCTGGTATGACGGTCCGCAGCTACAAGCCGGCGAGCGCTGGCGCCTGGCGGCGCGACTGAAGCGACCGCATGGCATGGTCAATCCCCATGCCTTCGATTACGAAGCCTGGTTGCTGGCGCGACGCATCGGCGCCACGGGCACGATAAAGGCGGGCGAGCGCCTGACGGCGTCGACGGCAAGCGACGGATGGCGCGATCAGCTTCGGGCGCGGCTCATGGCCGTTCCGGCATCCGATCGGCAGGGCGCCATCGCGGCACTGGTGGTGGGTGACGATTCCGGTTTGAGCCGCGGCGACTGGCAGGTGTTGCAGGACACCGGCACCGTCCACCTGATGGTCATCTCCGGACAGCACATCGGCATGCTGGCGGGGCTGCTCTATGGTCTGGTCGCATTGCTGGCTCGCCTGGGTGCGTGGCCGCGGCGGTTGCCCTGGTTACCCTGTGCGTGCGGGCTGGCGTTAAGCGGTGCGCTGGCCTATGGCTGGCTGGCCGGTTTCGAGGTACCGGTGCGTCGTGCCTGCCTGATGGTGACGGTGGTGCTTGTCTGGCGATTGCGCTTTCGCCATCTGGGTGTCTGGTTGCCGCTGCTGCTGGCGCTCGATGGCGTCCTGCTGATCGATCCTCTGGTGACATTGCAGCCCGGGTTCTGGCTGTCGTTTGGAGCGGTGGCGGTTCTGGCATTGGCGTTCTCGGGGCGGCTCGGCTCATGGCGCTGGTGGATGGCCCTGCCTCGGGCGCAGTGGGCGGCCACCCTTGGTCTGCTTCCGCTGTTGCTGGCGCTCGGACTGCCGGTAAGTGCGAGCGGGCCGCTGGCCAATCTGCTTGCCGTACCCTGGGTGAGTCTGACCGTGCCCTTTGCGTTGCTCGGTACGCTCCTGCTGCCCCTGGCCGGGGTTGGCGAAGCGCTGCTGTCGGTGGTGGGCTATTCGCTGGCATTGCTGTTCGACGTCCTGGCGGCGATAGCCAATTGGCAACCCGCCTGGATTGCGGTCGGCCTGCCCGTCTGGGCGCTGGCGATAATCGGGCTGGGCGTCCTGTTGCTGTTGCTGCCCGCGGGTATTCCGCTGCGTTCGCTGGGTTTGCTGCTGCTGTTGCCGCTGGCGTTCCCGCCTCGTGTCGAGGTGCCAGACGGCCGGGCGCAGGTCTGGGTATTGGATGTGGGGCAGGGCCTGGCGGTGCTTGTACGCACCCGCGAGCATGCACTGCTCTACGATGCCGGGCCGAAGCAGGGCGACTTCGATACGGGCGAGCGGGTGGTGGTCCCTTCGCTCCGGACCCTTGGCGTGACTCGGTTGGACCTGCTGTTGCTGAGTCATGCCGATAATGATCATTCGGGCGGTGCGGACGCGGTTCAGCGGTTGCTGAGGGTTGATCGGGTGGTCAGTGGCGAGCCGTCGCGCCTTGCGCCTGATCTGGGCGCCGAACGTTGCGAAAGCGGTAGCAGCTGGCAGTGGAACGATGTGCGCTTCAGTCTGTGGCAATGGCAGATGGCACGCGACAGCAATCAGCAGTCCTGCGTGCTGCAAATCGAGGCCAATGGTGAGCGGATCCTGCTCACCGGCGACATCGACCAGGCCGCGGAGCGGGCATGGCTGGCCAGCGAACAGCGCACCCCATCGCACTGGCTGTTGCTGCCCCACCATGGCAGCCGCAGCTCGTCGTCAGAACCGTTTCTGCGCGGCGTCGCTTCCCATGCCGCGCTGATCTCGCGCAGCCTGCACAATGCCTTCGGCCACCCACACCCAAGCGTGATCGAGCGGCTCGAGACCCTCGATATCCAGGCCTACGACACCGCCTTGCATGGCGCAATCCGCATAGAGCTGGGAAGCTTTTCGCCTCCTCTGCTACAACGTTCGCAGCGACGATTCTGGCGGGAAAAATGAGAACGGCGGCCGTCGGCGACCCGGTGACCCTATGCTAGAGTGGCGCCACTTTTTCGAGGGGGATTCATCTCGTGTGGGAGCTGGTCAAAGCAGGCGGCTGGATAATGCTGCCAATCATCCTGTGTTCCATCGCAGCCGCCGGCATCATCGCCGAGCGCCTATGGACGCTGCGTCCGAGCCGCGTCACACCTCCGCACCTGCTGGGTCAGGTCTGGAAGTGGATCAAGGACAAGAAGCTCAGCAACCAGAAACTCAAGGAGCTGCGCGCCGACTCCCCGCTGGGTGAGATCCTCGCCGCCGGCCTGAGCAATTCCAAGCGTGGTCGCGAGATCATGAAGGAGTGCATCGAGGAGGCCGCCGCCCGCGTCGTTCACGACCTGGAGCGCTATCTCAACGCCCTGGGCACCATCGCCGGCATTGCACCCTTGCTCGGTCTGCTGGGGACCGTGCTGGGCATGATCGAGATCTTCAGCGCCTTCATGGGCTCGGGCATGGCCAACGCACCGCTTCTCGCAGGAGGCATCGCCAAGGCGCTGATCACCACCGCTGCGGGCTTGATGGTCGGTATCCCCGCGCTGTTCTTCCATCGTTTCCTGCAGCGTCGCGTCGACGAACTCGTCGTCGGCATGGAGCAGGAGGCGATCAAGCTGGTGGAAGTGGTGCAGGGCGACCGCGATGTCGATCTCGGTGAGGAGAAGGCGTGAAATTCCGTCGCAAACCCCGGGAGAACGTGGAGATCGGACTCGCACCGCTGATCGACGTGGTTTTCATCCTGCTCCTGTTCTTCGTGGTCACCACTACCTTCACCCGTGAAACGCAGCTCAAGGTCGACCTGCCAGAAGCGGCCAGCGGCACACCGCCCCAGGATGCCGAGGTTCGCCAGCTGGAAGTGCTGATCGATGTGGCTGGCAATTATTCGCTCAATGGCAAGGCGCTGCTCAAAAGCGATCTGAATTCGCTGATGGCAGCGCTGAGCAAGGAGTCCGGCGGCGATAACCGGTTGCCGATGGTCATCAGCGCCGACGGCAAGACGCCGCACCAGGCGGTCATCACGGCGATGGACGCCGCAGGCAAGCTCGGCTTCGCCCAGCTGCGGATCACCACGGTCGAGGCGCAGGCGTCGCCCTGATGTCCTTCGCCGAGCGCCTGCAACGTGCCTGGTATCAGGGGCATCCGGCTTTGTGTCTGCTGGCGCCCCTGGAGCTGCTGTACCGGCGAGTGGTCGAAGCCAGGCGCCGGCGTTTCCTCGAAGATCCGAACACCTCCTATCGTGCTCCTGTTCCGGTTGTCGTCGTCGGTAACATCACCGTCGGTGGTACGGGCAAGACGCCGCTGATCCTCTGGTTGATCGAACACTGTCAACGTCGCGGGCTGCGTGTCGGGGTCGTCAGCCGTGGCTATGCTGCCGAGCCCCCGACGCTGCCGTGGCGGGTCCGCGCCGAGCACCCGGCACAGCACTGCGGCGATGAGCCTCTGCTGATCGTTCAGCGTACGGGGGTTCCGTTGATGATCGATCCTGATCGCGCGCGCGCCGTCCGTGCTCTGCTCGAGCAGGAGCCGCTCGATCTGATCCTCTCCGACGACGGTCTGCAGCACTATCGTCTGGCGCGCGATCTCGAACTGGTGCTGATCGATGCCGCGCGTGGGCTTGGCAACGGCCGCTGCCTACCGGCCGGTCCCCTGCGTGAGCCGCCGGAGCGGCTTGGCGAGGTGGATGCCGTACTGTTCAACGGCGCCGCCGCCGATACCGTCGAAGGGTATGCGTTCAGCCTTCAGCCGGTTGGCCTGGTCGAGCTGAGTACCGGTCGACGTTGGCCGCTGGATCACTACCCGGCCGGCCAGCAGTTGCATGCGGTGGCGGGTATCGGCAACCCGCAGCGTTTCTTCGACACGCTCGAGACGCTACACTGGCGACCGATTCCGCACGCCTTCGCCGATCACGCCGATTACAGCCCGGAGCAGCTGAAGTTCAGCCCCGAGCTGCCACTGGTGATGACGGAGAAGGACGCGGTGAAATGCCGGGCGTTCGCACCCCCGGGTTGGTCGTATCTGCAGGTGCAGGCCGTGCCCTCCACGGCGTTCGTAACCTGGTTCGACGATCAGCTGGCGCGATTGCTGCCCGAACTCTCTTAAGCCGCTCGACCTGCCGCCGCGGTCGATCGCTTCCAAGGACTGCGCATGGATACCAAACTGCTCGACATTCTGGCCTGCCCACTATGCAAGGGGCCGTTGAAGCTCGCCGAGGACAAGTCGGAACTGATCTGCAAGGCCGATGGCTTGGCCTTTCCCGTGCGGGACGGCATCCCGGTGATGCTCGAGAGCGAAGCTCGCACCCTGGATGTGCACGAGCGTCTGGACAAATGAGCACTGCCTACACTGTCGTGATTCCGGCCCGCTACGCATCGACCCGGCTGCCTGGCAAGCCGTTGCAGGACATCGCCGGCAAGCCGATGATTCAGCACGTCTGGGAGCAGGCGAGCAAGAGCGCGGCCCAGCGTGTAGTGATTGCCACCGATGATCAGCGCATCGTCGATGCCTGCACAGCGTTTGGCGCAGAGGTCGTGCTGACCCGCGCCGAGCATAATTCCGGCACCGATCGTTTGGCCGAGGTGGCCGAGCAGCTCGGGCTGCCTGGCGATGCCATCGTGGTCAACGTGCAGGGCGACGAGCCAATGATTCCGCCAGCGGTGATCGACCAGGTCGCCGCCAACCTTGCAGGGCATCCGGAGGCCGCCATCGCTACGCTGGCCGAGCCTTTGGCGGATGCTCAGGCGCTGTTCAATCCCAACGTGGTCAAGGTGCTCTCGGATATCAACGGCCTGGCGCTGACCTTCAGCCGAGCGCCGCTGCCCTGGGCGCGTGACAGCTTTGCCGTGGACCGCAGCCAGCTACCGGCCGAAGTCCCTTACCGGCGGCACATCGGCATTTATGCCTACCGTGCTGGCTTCCTGGCCGACTTCGTGTCCTGGGGCCCGTGCTGGCTGGAGGATACGGAGTGTCTGGAGCAGCTGCGTGCGCTCTGGCATGGGCGGCACATCCATGTCGCCGATGCCGTCGAAGCTCCCCCCGCCGGGGTCGACACGGCTGAGGACCTGGATCGGGTTCGCCGTTTGCTGGGTGGCTGACATGAAGGTGCTGTTCGTCTGCATGGGCAATATCTGCCGTTCGCCCACGGCCGAGGGTGTGTTTCGCCAGCGGATCGAGCGGGCCGGCCTTGGCGCGCGAGTCGAGATCGATTCGGCCGGAACCGGCGACTGGCATGTCGGCAAGGCGCCAGACCAGCGGGCATGCGAGGCGGCGAGACGGCGTGGTTACACGCTCGACGCCTTGCGCGCCCGGCAGGTTTCCATTGCGGACTTCCAGCGTTTCGATCTCATCCTGGCAATGGATCACGACAATCTGGCACGGCTGCAGGCTCTGCGCCCGAAGCACGGCGCCAAGGCGGAAGTCGACCTGCTGCTGCGTCGCTACGGGCTTGGCTGCGATGTAGTGCCCGACCCTTACTATGGCGAAGCAGACGGCTTCGACAACGTGCTAAATCTCATCGAAGAGGCCAGTGATGCGCTGCTCGCCGAGATAAAGGGGCGACTATGAGCCTCACCATAGAAGCAAACCGCTCCCTCAAGCCATTCAACACCTTTGCCGTAGACCAGCGTGCCCAATATTTCGCCGAGGCGCACAGTGATGCCGATGTGTATGAGGCGATTGCCCGTGCGCGCCAGCTTGGGGTGCCGCTTCTGCCGCTCGGTGGCGGAAGCAACCTGCTACTGACTCGCGATGTGCCGGCCCTGGTGCTGCACATGGCCAGTCGAGGCAAGCGGATCATCGACGAGTCGGCCGGTCAGGTGATCGTCGAGGTGGAGGCCGGGGAGCCCTGGCACCCCTTCGTGCTCTGGAGTCTGGAGCAGGGCCTGATGGGGCTGGAAAACCTGAGCCTGATCCCCGGGACCGTGGGCGCTTCACCGATTCAGAACATCGGTGCCTATGGGGTCGAGATCAAGGATGTCTTCTCCGGTCTCACGGCACTGGATATCGAAACCGGGGCGCTTCGGGACTTCGCGCTGGCCGACTGCGCATTCGCCTATCGCGACAGCGTTTTCAAGCAGATGCCGGGGCGCTATCTGATCCTGCGGGTGCGTTTCGCTCTGCGCCGCCAGGCTCCGTTGCATCTCGAATACGGCCCGATCCGCCAGTGGCTGGCGGAGCAGGGGATCGTCGAGCCCACGGCTGTGGATGTCAGTCGTGCGGTCTGCGCCATTCGCAGTGAAAAGCTGCCGGACCCGCGGGAGCTGGGCAATGCCGGGAGTTTCTTCAAGAATCCGCTGGTGAGCGCCGAGACGGCGCATGCACTTCGCGCGGCTTATCCCGATCTGGTCGCCTATCCGCAGGACGCTGGCTTGGTAAAGCTGGCTGCTGGCTGGCTGATCGAAAGAGCTGGCTGGAAGGGATTTCGCGATGGCGACGCCGGCGTTCATCGGCTGCAGGCCCTGGTGCTGGTGAACCATGGACAGGCTACCGGCGAGCAGCTGATGGAGCTGGCGCGACGGATCCAGGTCGACGTGCTCGAACGCTTCGATGTCTCCCTGGAAATCGAGCCGAACGTGCTCTGATCGGTGGGCGATTGCCTGCAACCGGCCTGGATGGGCAACGTTCGCCGGTCCCAATGAGATAGCGGTACCCGACGCCCGATGCAGTGCATCGGGCGTTTTTGTATCTGCCGCTACGTTCGCCGGAGATCCGCTGCGCTAGAGCTAGATGCAACGCATTCTCAGGGTTGGACGAAAACAAAAAAGGGATGCCGAAGCATCCCTTTTTCAACACCCGTGTCGTTTTAGCCTTGCGGCTTCTCACGGTTGTCCGGTTCGGTGCCTTGAGCAGGCTGCTCCGATTCCTCGGCAGCAGGCTGAGGCGCCTCGTCGAGTGCTGGCGCTACCGGCTTGTGCTCGCTTGCATCGTCGGCAGGCACTTGCTCGGCAACCAGTTCGGTCGACTGTTGCTCCACTGCGGGCTGCTGCTGGGCAGGCACAGGCTCTATCGTCTGCTCGAGCTGAGCGTCCGCTGCCTGCTCAGCGACGGGCTGCTCCGGCTGCGTGTCCACGATCGGCTCGCTGGCGACGATCTCAGGGCTCGCCAGTGGTTGCTCCGCTGCGGCCTTGGCTTCGGCTTCAGCTGCCTCCTTGGCCAGGCGCTCGGCTTCGCGTTGACGGCGACGAACCTCGCGCGGATCGTTCGGTGCGCGGCCGCTCGGCGTCAGCGCCGGGGTGGCAGCCGGTGCCGCTTCGGGCTTCTCTACAATCGGCTCCGGGGCGGGCTGGGGCGCTGCTTCCGGCTGGGCGACCTGCGCTACCTCCTGCGGTGCTTCCTCGGCCGGCTGTACCGGAATATCGGTCGGCGCCTCGGCTGGTGCAGGTTCTTCGCTGGCTTTGCGCTCGTCGATGCCTTCGCTCGCAGCAGGCTGGGCGATTGGCGCGTGTTCGACGATCGTAGCGACGCCTTCGCTGCTGGTCTGAATCACCGTGTCTTCGGCCAGCGTCGCCTGGGGCGCGGCTTCGGTGTCGGCGGTGTTGGCGGCCAGGGCGGCGGCAGTAGCGGCGATGGCGATTTCCTCGGTCTTCACCGGGGCATTGCTCTCGTCGGTGTCTTCGATTTCGTTGCCGTTGGCATCGCGCTGGCGTTCGCGACGGTTGCTGCGACGACGCTGACCACGGGAGCGACGACGTGGTCGCTCGCTGTCGTTGCCTTCCGCGCCTTCGTTGGCTTCCTGAGCATCTTCGGTCTCGCCGATTTCCAGGGCCTGCTGCAGCAGTTCATCCGCAGGCGCTGCCTGCTGTTCGGCGCGCGGCTTGCGCTCTTCGCGCGGGGCGCGTGGCTCGCGGGGCTGGCGCTCGGCCTGCTCCTCCTGCGCTACTGTCGGTGCTTCGTCGATCGGAGCGCGCAGTTCACGCTTGCGCTCTTCGCGTGGCTTGCGCTCTTCTCGCGGAGCACGCTCGCGACGTGGCTGGGCTTCAGCGGTCTCTGCCTGCTCGCGGGGCTTGCGCTCCTCGCGCGGCGGGCGTGGCTGGCGCTCTTCACGCGGCTGACGTTCTTCGCGAGCCTGTCGCTCCTCGCGAGGTTGCCGTTCTTCACGCGGCTGACGCTCTTCACGCGGCTTGCGCTCCTCGTCACGCCCATTGCGGGAATCGCGGCGGCGATTCTGTTGACGGCCGCTGCGGCGCTCGTCGTTGCGCTGCGGACGGGCGGATGCCGGCTTCTTCTCCACTTGCGCCGCGGCCTGGGGCTCTTCGGCCTTGCCCGCGAACAGACCAACCAGCGATTTGATCAGGCCCTTGAACAGGCTTGGTTCCTGCGCGGGCGTAGCCACGGGCGCTTCCGCAGGTGCCGGAGCGGCGCTGGTGGCGGGTGCGCTACGCTGCGGTGCGGTCTTGACCGCGGCCTCCTGGCGAACCAGGGTGCGAGTCGAACTGACCGGCTGGACTTCTTCGGCCTCGCTCTGGCTCATCTCGTAGCTGGCCTGGCCGGCGACGATCTCCGGGCTGTCGTCACGCAGGCGCTGAACTTCGAAGTGCGGCGTTTCCAGGTGGTCGTCCGGCAGGATGAAGATGCGCGCGCGGGTGCGCAGTTCGATCTTGGTGATGGCGTTGCGCTTTTCATTGAGCAGGAACGCCGCGACCTGGAAGGGCACGCGGGCGCGGACTTCGGCGGTGCGATCCTTGAGGGCCTCTTCTTCGATCAGGCGCAGGATCGCCAGTGACAGCGATTCGACGTCGCGGATGATGCCCTGGCCGTTACAGCGCGGGCAGACGATGCCGCTGGTTTCGCCCAGGGAAGGGCGCAGGCGCTGGCGGGACATTTCCAGCAGGCCGAAACGCGAAATGCGGCCGACCTGAATGCGCGCGCGGTCGGCTTCCAACGCTTCGCGCATCTTTTCTTCGACGGCGCGCTGGTTCTTGGCCGGGGTCATGTCGATGAAGTCGATCACGATCAAACCGCCGATGTCGCGCAGGCGCAGCTGGCGGGCGATTTCCTCGGCCGCTTCCAGGTTGGTCTGCAGTGCGGTCTCTTCGATGTCGCCGCCTTTGGTGGCGCGCGCCGAGTTGATGTCGATGGACACCAGGGCTTCGGTCGGGTCGATGACGATGGAGCCGCCGGAAGGCAGTTTCACTTCACGCTGGAAGGCCGTTTCGATCTGGCTTTCGATCTGGAAGCGGTTGAACAGCGGCACGCTGTCTTCGTACAGCTTGATCTTGCTGGCGTACTGCGGCATCACCTGCTGGATGAAGCTCAGCGCCTCGTCCTGCGCCTCGACGCTGTCGATCAGCACTTCGCCGATGTCCTGGCGCAGGTAGTCGCGGATGGCGCGAATGATGACGTTGGATTCCTGATAGATCAGGAATGGCGCGGCGCGATCCTGGGAGGCGTCTTTCACCGCGGTCCAGAGCTGCAGCAGGTAGTCGAGATCGCACTGCAGTTCTTCGCTGGAGCGACCCAGACCGGCGGTGCGCACGATGAGGCCCATGTCGGCTGGAATATTCAGGCCATTGAGCGCCTCGCGCAGCTCATTGCGCTCTTCGCCCTCGATGCGGCGGGAGATACCACCGGCTCGCGGGTTGTTCGGCATCAGCACCAGATAGCGGCCGGCAAGGCTGATGAAGGTGGTCAGGGCTGCGCCCTTGTTGCCACGTTCTTCCTTTTCGACCTGGACGATGACTTCCTGGCCTTCGCGCAAGACATCTTTGATGTTCACGCGGCCTTCAGGCGATTTGCTGAAGTACTCGCGGGAGATTTCCTTGAGGGGGAGGAAGCCGTGCCGTTCGGCACCGAAGTCAACGAAGGCGGCTTCGAGACTGGGCTCGACGCGGGTGATCTTGCCCTTGTAGATGTTGGCTTTTTTCTGTTCGCGGGCACCGGATTCGATGTCCAGATCAAACAGGCGTTGGCCGTCGACCAGTGCGACACGCAACTCTTCAGGCTGAGTTGCGTTAATTAGCATTCTTTTCATGTAGTACCGTCGGTTTCCGTGGCATCCGGAAACGGCGTTCGGCACACACGACTCTCGCGGTCGGTGTCAGGTGAGTCAGGAATGGTTGTAAGGCACTCCAGTGTCCAGCGATGTGCGGCCAAATGGGCCGGCGTCGCGACGACGTCTCCTGCTTGCTGTCGGAACAGAAGCAATGGTTCGGGAGGAGGAATCAGGCATCGGTAGCGGACGGAATGGAGCGTCTGTGAAAGCCTTTGCTACGCAATCCGATGCTGTGCATCTCCACCCAACACGCATACTTTGAAAATCGGGTGCCGCTCGCAGAATCCGGGGAGCGGGTTGTTATCGCGATTCCCCAGTGGGGGCACGCATCATGTCTTCAAGGCTTGTTTCGCAACTTCACCGCTACTTGAGGGAAGCTCCGTCGGACGGCCTCACGTCCTCGAACATTTTTGCCAGTCAGGGCGGGCGTATCATTGGCCTCCCGTGACCTGGCCGCTTTTGGCGGCGTTCGCGACTATAACAGCAATGTTTAAGTGCTTCAATTCCATGAAAATTGGTATGATGCCGCGATGACCAATACCCCCTCCCAGACCTCCGGTGTGCAAATACTCGAGGTCGCGCCGGAACTTGCCGGCCAGCGCATCGACAACTTCCTTCGTACCCAGCTCAGAGGCGTTCCCAAGACGCTGATCTACCGCATCCTGCGCAAAGGCGAGGTGCGGGTGAACAAGGGGCGGATCAAACCCGAGTACAAGCTGCAGGCTGGCGATCTCGTGCGCGTGCCGCCGTTGCGCCTGGCCGAGCGAGACGAGCCCGAGCCGCTGGCCCAGGGGCTGCTGGAGCGGCTGGAGAGTGCCATCGTCTACGAGGACAAGGCGCTCATCGTGCTGAACAAGCCGGCCGGCATCGCCGTGCACGGCGGCAGCGGGCTGTCCTATGGCGTGATCGAGGCGTTGCGCCAGCTCCGCCCGGACGCCAAGGAGCTTGAACTGGTCCATCGCCTCGATCGGGATACGTCCGGCCTGCTGATGGTCGCCAAGAAGCGCAGCATGCTGCGCCATTTGCATCAGGCGCTTCGTGGCGACGGTGTGGACAAGCGTTACATGGCGCTGGTGCGCGGCCGCTGGGATTCCTCGAAGAAGCAGGTCAGTGCGCCGCTTCTGAAGAATACCTTGCGTTCCGGAGAGCGCATGGTCGAAGTGATCGAGGACGGCAAAGAGGCGCTGACGCTGTTTCGTGTGCTGCGTCGTTTCGGTGATTTCGCGACGCTGGTCGAGGCCAAGCCGGTGACCGGGCGTACACACCAGATTCGTGTGCACGCACGCCATGCGGGGCACAGTATCGCCGGGGACAGCAAGTATGGTGACGAGGACTTCACTCGCGAGGTTCGCGAGTTGGGTGGCAAACGTCTGTTTCTGCATGCCTATGCGCTGAAGGTGCCCCTGCCGGATGGCGGGGAGCTGTCGCTGGAGGCACCGGTCGACGAGGTGTGGGCTCGCACGCTGGAGCGTCTCGGTGAGTAACTACAAGGTTCTGATATTCGATTGGGATGGCACCTTGGTCGATTCGATCGGGCGTATCGTCGAATCGATCCATGTTGCAGCTCGGTCCTGTGGCCTGCCGCAAGTCGACGACACGGCGGTCAAGGGCATCATTGGGCTGGCGCTACCTGAGGCCGTCGAGGTGCTGTATCCGGGACAGGTCGATGCGGCGCGGGTCGAGGCGTTTCGCCACCATTACGGTGAACATTACCTGGGGTTGGAAGCTCAGCCTTCAATGCCGTACCCAGGTGTCACTGAAGCGCTCTCGGAGTTCCGCGAGGCCGGTTATCTGCTTGCGGTGGCGACCGGCAAAGGGCGTCGTGGGCTTGATCGCGTCCTGGCGGGGCAGGGGTGGGAAGACGTGTTCGATATCACGCGTTGCGCGGATGAAACGGCGAGCAAGCCTGATCCTCTGATGATTCACGAGATCCTCGCGCACTGCGGTGCCCGCCCGGAGTGTGCGCTGATGATCGGGGATTCGGTGTTCGATCTGCAGATGGCTCGTCGCGCTGGGGTGGACAGCGTTGCGGTTGGCTACGGTGCGCAGCCGCTGCATGTTCTGCAGCAGTTCGAGCCGCGCTTGGGGATCGATCGTTTTTCGGAGCTCGGCAGTTGGCTGCGCTCCATGGCTGGTTCTGAGGTGAATGCATATGTCGGATGAATGGAAAGCTCCGGTGGATGAGTCCAAGGACGATCGCAGCAGCTGGAAGTTGCTGGAAAAGACCCTGCTTGCGAGCGTTCAGGAGCAGCGGCGTGCTCGGCGCTGGGGAATATTCTTCAAGCTTTTGACTTTCATCTATTTGTTCGGAGCGCTGGCGCTGTTTTCGCCGGCGCTGCAGCTAGGGAAAGGCAAGGCTGCGCGGGAGAGCCATACCGCGGTGATCAACGTGCGCGGAATGATTGCCGACGAGGAATCCGCGAGTGCGGATAACATCGTGGGCGCCTTGCGTGCGGCCTTCGAGGATGCCAATACGAAGGGTGTGATCCTGCGCATCAACAGCCCTGGCGGTAGTCCGGTTCAGTCGGGCTATATCTATGACGAGATTCGTCGCTTGCGCGGCGAGTACCCGGCCATCAAGGTCTATGCGGTGATCACCGATCTGGGTGCTTCGGGTGCCTATTACATCGCCAGTGCGGCCGATGAGATCTACGCGGACAAGTCCAGTCTGGTCGGCTCGATCGGAGTGACCGCGGCCACCTTCGGTTTTGTCGATACCATGGAGAAGCTCGGTGTCGAGCGTCGTGTGTATACCGCGGGCGAGCACAAGGCGTTTCTGGACCCGTTTCAGCCAGAAAAGCCGGAGGAGACCCGGTTCTGGCGAAGTGTTCTGGCGACCACTCATCAGCAGTTCATCGATAGCGTCAAGCGTGGGCGCGGTGAGCGTCTCCAGGATGCGCAGCATCCGGAGTTGTTCTCAGGGTTGATCTGGTCTGGCGAGCAGGCACTGGAGTTGGGGTTGGTCGACGGTCTGGGCAGTACCGCCTACGTCGCGCGCGAGGTCGTCGGCGAGCCGGAGATCGTTGATTTCACGGTGAAGGAGTCGCCATTCGATCGTTTCACCAAGAAACTGGGAACCAGCGTCGCCGAGCGTCTGGCGATTCTTGCTGGGCTGCAGGGGCCGGCGCTGCGCTAGCTGTCGATGGGCGTCGTCAGGGAATGTCGATGCCTTCGTTCAGCAGCATGTCTACCAGGCGAATCAGCGGCAGTCCCACCAGGCTGGTGACGTCCTCGCCTTCGGTTGAGCGGAAAAGGCTGATGCCCAGTCCTTCGGCCTTGAAGCTGCCCGCGCAGTCGAAGGGTTGTTCTGCTTTCAGGTAGCGTTCGATGCGTGCCTCGTCGAGCGTCCGGAAGTGCACGGTAAAAGGCACGCAGTCGGTCTGGATGGTTCCGGTTTCGCTGTTGAGCAATGCCAGTCCGGTGAGAAAGGTGACCTTGCTGCCACTGGCGGCCTGTAATTGCAGCTTCGCGCGTTCGAATGTGTGCGGTTTGCCGAGAATGGCCCCGCCCAATACCGCAGCCTGATCGGAGCCAATGATGAGATGGCCCCGGTAGTGCTCGGCCAGTGCTCTGGCCTTGTGCTCGGCAAGTCGGCGCACCAATTGCTCGGCTGTCTCGTCTGGTAACGGAGATTCGTCGATGTCCGGCGCGCAGCTGGTGAAGGGCAGTTGCAGGCGGGACAGCAGTTCCCGGCGATAACGAGAGCTGGATGCGAGAAGCAGGGGGCGCATGTTTCCTCCTTTATATAAGCGGCTGGCATTGTATGCGCTGCGTCGTGAAGCTGGGCGGAATTCCTTTGACAGGTGACAGGCACGTCCCTAGAATGCCGCGCTTATGTTGAAAGGACCGATACCTCCGCACGTAGATCCGCGCAAGCTCGCAGACCGAGCGGCCACTCTTGAGGGTGCGCTGCAGTTGTCGCAGCTCAAGCGGCTCACCGATCCTCTCGAAGATGATCAGGGTGTGGTGCGCGCCAGTTTTGCCTTCGGGCGCGACGAGCAACGTACTGTGGTTATCCACAGTCAGCTCGACGTTGAGGTCAAGATGATCTGCCAGCGTTGTCTGGAGCCGGTTGTTCTGCCAATTCACAGCGAGTGCGATTATGCCGTTGTGAATGAAGGCGCGAGCAGCCTGCACCTGCCCAAAGGCTATGACGTGCTGGAAGTGGGAGAGGATCCTCTGGATCTGCTGGCGCTGGTCGAAGACGAGCTGTTGCTTGCTCTGCCGATTGTTCCACTCCATGACCCTGAAATTTGCCAGCCGCCGGTTGGGCCAGATGAGCCTGAGCCGAGTGAGGACGAGGTAACGCGGTCCAACCCGTTCAGCGTACTGGCGCAGTTAAAGCGTGACCCAAACGTTTAGGAGTTGATCCAAATGGCTGTTCAGCAGAACAAAAAATCCCGTTCCGCCCGTGACATGCGTCGTTCGCACGACGCGCTCGAGCCGAACGCTCTGTCCGTGGAAAAGAGCACCGGTGAAGTTCACCTGCGTCACCACGTTTCCCCGGACGGTTTCTACCGTGGTCGCAAGGTGATCGACAAGGGCGCTGACGAGTAATCCTTGTCCGCTCCGGTCATCGCGATCGACGCAATGGGTGGGGACTTCGGTCCCCACTGCATTGTTCCGGCCAGCCTTTCCTGCCTGGCTGAAAACCCCTCGCTGCATCTGGTCCTCGTCGGCCAATCCTCTCTACTCGAACAGTTGGTCGCCAAGCATCCCGGTGTCGATCCTGCGCGCCTGAAAATCGTCGATGCGCCCGAAATGGTCACGATGGACGAGCGGCCCGCTCAGGCCTTGCGCGGCAAGCCACGTTCCTCGATGCGTGTAGCGCTCGAGCAGGTGCGTGACGGTGGTGCGCAAGCCTGCGTGAGTGCCGGCAATACCGGCGCGCTGATGGCGTTGGCGCGCCAGGTGCTGAAAACCCTTCCAGGTATCGACCGTCCGGCCATGGTGACCGCACTTCCGACGCGGGGTGCTCCGTGCCTGTTGCTGGACCTCGGTGCAAATGTCGACTGTCCGGCCGAGCAGCTCTATCAGTTCGCGGTGATGGGGGCCGTGGCGGCGGAATCCCTGGGCAGGCAGCAGCCTCGGGTCGCGCTGTTGAATGTCGGCACCGAAGAAATCAAGGGCAATCAGCAGGTCAAGCTCGCGGCTGCGTTGCTGCAGCAGGCGGCTGGCCTCAACTATCGTGGTTTCATCGAGGGCGATGGGCTGTATCGCGGCGAAGCAGACGTCGTGGTATGCGATGGTTTCGTCGGTAACATCTTGCTCAAGTCCAGCGAGGGTCTGGCTGGCATGCTGGTCGCCAAGGTCGAGGCGCTGTTCAGGCGCTCGATTGCAGCACGTATCGTTGGTGCTGTTGCGTTGCCGCTGTTGCGTCGATTGCGCGCGGAGCTCAATCCGGCGCAGTACAACGGTGCTAGTTTTCTAGGGCTGCAGGGAATCGTGGTCAAGAGTCACGGCAGTGCTGGCGCTGATGGATTCAAGGCGGCCATTCGCCGCGCAGCGCAGGATGTCGAGCATGATCTTCCCGCGCAGCTACGAGACCGTCTCGGGCAGTTTTTCAGAGTCGATGGGTCATCCGGTGGGACGGATGATGTGACCGCTCGAGATGGCTGGCCATCCAACTGAAATTCGGTACGCCTGCATGGGCGTGTTCTTCAGACGAACAGAACCATAAGAGAGCCGTTTCATGTCCGCATCACTCGCTTTCGTCTTTCCCGGTCAGGGTTCGCAATCGCTCGGCATGCTGTCCGAGCTTGGTGCTCAGCAGCACGTCATCATCGACACCTTCGCCGAAGCGTCCGCTGCGCTGGGTTATGACCTCTGGGCGCTGACTCAGCAGGGGCCGGAAGAGCAGCTCAATCAGACCGACAAGACCCAGCCGGCTATTCTTGCAGCCTCTGTCGCGCTCTGGCGCCTGTGGCAGGCAGAGGGTGGTCCGCGACCTGCCTTCGTTGCCGGGCATAGCCTTGGCGAGTATTCGGCGCTGGTAGCTGCCGGTAGCCTGCCGTTCGCCGATGCAGTCAAGCTGGTCGAGCTGCGCGGGCAGCTGATGCAGCAGGCGGTGCCGGCCGGCCAGGGCGGTATGGCAGCGATCCTTGGCCTCGAAGACGCCGATGTATTGGCCGCATGCGCCGAAGCCGCACAGGGTGAGGTGGTCAGTGCGGTCAACTTCAACGCGCCGGGTCAGGTAGTGATCGCTGGTAGTGCTGCGGCCGTGGAGCGCGCCATCGAGGCGTGCAAGGCCAAGGGGGCCAAGCGCGCAATGGCGCTGCCGGTCAGTGTACCGTCGCATTGTGATCTCATGCGCCCAGCGGCCGAGCGCTTCGCCGCGTCGGTCGAGGCAATCGCCTGGCAGGCGCCGCAGATTCCGCTGGTACAGAACGTCAGCGCGGCCGTGGTGGCCGATCTGGATGCGCTCAAGCGCGATCTGCTGGCGCAGCTGTACAGCCCGGTGCGCTGGGTCGAATCCATGGTGGCCCTGGGTGACCGCGGAGTGACTTCGCTGGTCGAGTGCGGCCCCGGCAAGGTTCTGTCCGGTCTCAACAAGCGCTGCGTCAAGGGCGTCAGCACCTACAATCTCGATACCCCCGAAGCCTTTGCCGCGACTCGTGACGCATTGGCTTGAACAAGGAGAATGCTATGAATCTGCAAGGTAAGGTGGCGCTGGTAACTGGCGCGAGCCGCGGGATCGGCCAGGCCATTGCCCTTGAGCTGGGTCGTCAGGGCGCAATCGTGATCGGCACTGCAACCACATCGTCTGGTGCTGAGCGTATCGCCGAAACGCTGAAGAACAACGGCATCGAAGGTGCCGGTCTGGTGCTCGACGTCGGTAACGACGAATCCGTCAGCAGCACCCTGGAGCACATTCAGCAGCATCTCGGGCAGCCGGCGATCCTGGTCAACAATGCCGGGATCACACGCGATAACCTGATGCTGCGTATGAAAGATGATGAATGGTATGACGTCATCAATACCAATCTGAACAGTCTGTATCGCCTTTCCAAGGCTGTGCTGCGTGGCATGACCAAGGCGCGTTGGGGGCGGATCATCAATATCGGTTCGGTGGTTGGTGCCATGGGTAACGCCGGGCAGGTAAACTACGCCGCAGCCAAGGCCGGTCTGGAGGGTTTCAGCCGTGCATTGGCTCGTGAGGTCGGTTCGCGTGGTATCACGGTGAACTCCGTGGCGCCTGGTTTCATCGATACCGACATGACTCGCGAGTTGCCGGAAGCCCAGCGTGATGCGCTCCTGGGGCAGATTCCCCTGGGACGTCTCGGTCAGGCCGAAGAAATTGCCAAGGTCGTCGCGTTTCTTGCATCGGATGGTGCTGCCTATGTCACTGGTGCAACCGTGCCGGTGAACGGCGGCATGTACATGAGCTGAGTGTGACGCCAAACGCAGGAGGACAGTCAAACGGCTGTCTTTAAATTAGCTATAAAACTGCAGCTGGTTTATAGACAGATGGTTGAAGGGCAGGCCATGCTTGCCTGCTTCCAACTTGAAATGCGGAAAACGCTTTCTATACACTACCGCGCAGACCAGCTGCCTGATTTTTCCATAGGAGTGAAAACAAGGTATGAGCACCATCGAAGAACGCGTCAAGAAAATCGTTGCCGAGCAACTTGGCGTTAAAGAAGAGGAAGTAACCAACAGCGCTTCCTTCGTCGAAGACCTGGGTGCCGACTCTCTTGACACCGTTGAGCTGGTGATGGCTCTGGAAGAGGAATTCGAGACCGAGATCCCGGACGAGCAGGCTGAGAAGATCACCACCGTTCAGGAAGCCATCGATTACATCAACGCGCACGCGCAGTAAGTTGTAATCCGCTCGGAATCAGGAAAGCCGCACTGCCTTGATCGGGTAGTGCGGCTTTTCTTTGAGAGGGATTTTATCGAGGCTGCGGGCGCTTGCCTTGCGCTCGAACCGTTCCTGTCGCGGCAGGAGTGAGCCAAGTACGTTTAGGTATAGGAGTAATCGCTGTGTCGCGTAGACGCGTCGTAGTCACCGGGATGGGCATGCTTTCGCCTCTGGGTAACGATGTGCCAAGCAGCTGGCAGGGTATTCTTGCTGGTCGCAGTGGCATCGGCCTGATCGAGCACATGGATCTTTCTGCCTACTCCACTCGTTTTGGCGGGTCGATCAAAGGTTTCGATGTCGAGCAGTATCTGCCCGCGAAGGAAGCTCGCAAGCTCGACCTCTTCATTCAATACGGCCTCGCTGCCAGCTTCCAGGCCGTGCGTGACTCGGGCCTGGAGATCACTGACGCCAATCGTGAGCGCATCGGCGTAGCGATGGGCTCCGGCATTGGCGGCCTGACCAATATCGAGAACAGCTGCAAGGCGCTGATCGAGCAAGGGCCGCGGCGCATTTCGCCGTTCTTCGTGCCTGGCTCCATCATCAATATGGTGTCCGGTTTCCTGTCGATTCACCTGGGTTTGCAAGGCCCCAACTATGCGATCGCCACCGCCTGTACCACGGGCACCCATTGCATCGGCATGGCGGCACGCAACATTGCCTATGGTGAAGCCGACGTGATGGTTGCCGGTGGTTCCGAGATGGCTGCCTGCGGGCTCGGTATCGGTGGCTTCGCCGCGGCGCGTGCGTTGTCCACTCGCAACGATGACCCGGCCGCCGCGAGCCGTCCCTGGGACAAGGGGCGCGACGGATTTGTGCTGTCCGATGGTGCCGGTGCGCTGGTGCTCGAGGAGCTCGAGCATGCCAAGGCGCGTGGCGCCCGCATCTATGCCGAGTTGATCGGCTTCGGCATGAGCGCCGACGCGTTTCACATGACCTCGCCGCCCGATGACGGCGCCGGTGCTGCGCGTTGCATCCGCAATGCGCTGAACGACGCTCAGCTGAACGTCGAACAGGTGCAGTACATCAATGCCCACGGTACCTCGACGCCAGCCGGCGACAAGGCCGAGGCGGCGGCCATTCGCAGTGTGTTCGGTGACCACGCCTACGAGCTGTCGGTGAGTTCGACCAAATCGATGGTCGGTCACCTGCTCGGTGCAGCCGGTGCCGTGGAAGCGATCTTCAGCGTACTGGCCATTCAGGACCAGGTGGCGCCGCCGACCATCAACCTGGAGGAGCCGGACGAGGGCTGTGACCTGGACTTCGTGCCGAACCAGGCCAAGCCGCGGCCGATCGATGTGGTCGTCTCCAACTCGTTCGGGTTCGGCGGAACCAACGGTTCGCTGGTGTTCCGCCGGTTCGCCGAGTGACGTTGAGCTGGTTGAACGGGCAGCCCGCCGATGGACTGCCCGTTCACGATCGCGGACTGGCCTATGGCGATGGGTTGTTCGAAACGATCCGCGTGACGGGCGGCCGGGCGCGTCTGCTGGAGCGGCATGTCCAGCGTCTGGCCGAAGGCGCGCAACGCCTCGCCATTCCCCTCGACATCGATGAGATGCGCACTGAGCTGCTGCAGTTCTGCCAGGCGCTCGGCCAGGGCGTCGCCAAGCTGATCGTCACCCGTGGCACCGGCCAGCGCGGCTATGCACTGCCACTGCCGTGTCGGCCGCAGCGTCTGCTGCTCGGCTCGCCGCTTCCGGCCTACCCAGCGCAGCATGCTGAATGCGGCATTCGGCTCTTCCCTTGTGACACACGGCTGGCCGAGCAACCGCGGCTTGCGGGGGTCAAGCATCTGAATCGTCTCGAGCAAGTGCTGGCGCGTGCCGAGTGGCAGGATCCGGCTTTTGCCGAAGGGCTGATGCGGGATATGTCCGGGCGCGTGATCGAAGGCGTCTTCAGCAACCTGTTCCTGATTACCGAGGGCCACTTGCGAACGGCCTCGCTTTCTCGCTGCGGTGTCGCCGGCGTAATGCGCGCCGAGATCATGGCGCGCGCCGCCGGCCTTGCGCTGCCAGTCAGCGAGTGCGATATCAGCTACTCGGAACTGCTGCAGGCCGATGAGGTTTTTGTCTGCAATAGCCTCTACGGCATCTGGCCGGTCACGGCTTTGGCCGAGCGCGTCTGGTCGGTCGGTCCGCTGACCCGTAAACTGCAGGCCGTTGTTGCCGACCTGTTGAGTGATTCGTGATCCGTAAACTTCTTGCCTTGCTGCTGACGCTGTTCGTGTTGGCGGCGATTGCGCTCGGGCTGTTCGCCTGGAAACAGCATGCTGCGCTGGAACAGCCCTTGGCTGTCACCGATGAGGCTCTTCTGCTCGAGGTGAGGCCCGGCGATACGCCCAGCGGTGTGTTTCAACGGCTGGAAGCGGAGGGCGTGCTGGATGACGCATTCTGGCTGCGCCTCTACTGGCGCCTGAATCTGTCAGGGCAGAGCTTGCACAGCGGTGAGTATCGTCTCGCGCCGGGCATGACTGCGCGGGACATGATCGGGCTCTGGCAGCGGGGCGAAGTCGTGCAGTACAGCCTGACCCTGGTTGAAGGATGGAACTTCCGCCAGCTGCGCAGCGCGTTGCAGAACCAGCCCAAGCTGGAACAGACGCTGGATGGCCTGTCCGATGCCGACATCATGGCGAAGCTCGGCGCGCCGGAGCTGCATCCGGAAGGGCGGTTCTTCCCCGATACCTACCGATTTACCCGCGGAACGTCCGACCTGGATCTGCTGCGCCGTGCCTTCACGCGCCTCGAGCAGGTGCTCGAGGAAGAATGGCAGCAACGTGCGCAAGGGTTGCCATACAAGGATGCCTATCAGGCCCTGATCATGGCCTCGATCATCGAGAAGGAAACGGGAGTGCCGGAGGAGCGGGGCGAGATCTCCGGCGTCTTCGTCCGTCGACTGGCGCGTGGCATGCTTCTGCAGACAGACCCGACGGTGATCTATGGCATGGGTGAAGCCTACAAGGGGCGTATCACCCGCACCGACCTGCGCACGCCAACCCCATACAACACCTATACCAACGCAGGGCTGCCGCCGACGCCGATCGCCATGGTCGGACGCGAGGCGATTCGCGCCGCGCTGAACCCGGTCGACGGCTCCAGCCTGTATTTCGTCGCCCGGGGCGATGGCAGCCACGTCTTCAGCGACACCCTCGAGCAACATAACCGTGCGGTGCGCGAGTATCAGCTCAAGCGCCGCGCCGACTACCGCTCCAGTCCGCCGCCCCGGCAGGCCCCGGTCAATAGCGAGAACGCTCAATGAAAGGACTCTTCGTCACCCTCGAAGGCCCCGAAGGCGCTGGCAAGAGTACCAATCGCGAGTACCTCGCCGAACGCCTGCGGGCACGGGGGCTGGATGTGGTGCTGACCCGAGAGCCCGGGGGCACGCCACTGGCCGAGCGCATTCGTGAACTGTTGCTGACGCCTGCGGACGAACCGATGGCAGTGGATACCGAGCTGTTACTGGTGTTCGCCGCGCGTGCGCAACACGTGGCGCAGGTCATCCGTCCTGCGCTGGCACGAGGGGCGGTGGTGTTGTGCGATCGCTTCACTGATGCCACCTATGCCTATCAGGGGGGCGGTCGCGGGCTGTCGCTCGAGCGGATCGCTCAGCTGGAGACCTTCGTGCAGGGCGATCTGCGTCCTGATCTGACGCTGATCTTCGATCTTCCGGTGGACGTGGGGTTGGCACGAGCCGCTGCGCGAGGACGTCTGGATCGTTTCGAGCAGGAAGGCATGCGCTTCTTCGAAGCGGTGCGCAGCGCCTATCTGCAGCGCGCGAAAGCGGCACCTTCGCGCTATCGGGTGATCGACGCGGGCCAAGCGCTCAATGCGGTTCAGCGCGATGTCGAGGCGCTGATCCCTGAGCTGTTGGTACGCCTCGATGACTGACGTGCTTCCCTGGCAGGTCGATCTCTGGCGGCAGCTGGCGGGGCGCGCGCAGCATGCGCATGCCTACCTGCTGCATGGTCCCGCCGGCATCGGAAAACGGCTGCTGGCCGAGCAGCTGATGGCGCTGCTGCTCTGCCAGCGGCCGGTCGGGGCCCGCGCCTGCGGCGAATGCAAGGCCTGCCAGCTGCTTGCCGCACAGACCCATCCGGATCACTACGTCCTCGAGCCCGAGGAAGTCGACAAGGCCATCCGGGTCGATCAGGTCCGCGATCTGGTCGGTTTCGTTACCCAGACGGCGCAGCTGGGTGGGCGCAAGGTGATCCTCCTGGAGCCCGCCGAGGCAATGAACCTGAATGCGGCCAATGCCTTGCTGAAAAGCCTCGAGGAACCGTCCGGTGACACGGTGTTGCTGTTGATCAGTCATCAGCCCAGCCGTCTGCTGCCGACGATCAAGAGCCGCTGCGTCCAGCAGGCCTGCCCATTGCCAGATCGCCAGCAAAGCCTCGACTGGCTCGCCGCGCGCCTACCCGAGCTTGGCCCGGAGCTTCGCGAACAGTTGCTGACGCTCGCCGCCGGGTCGCCGCTGGCGGCGCTGAAGTTGCACGAGCAGAAGGTGCTGGAATTGCGCGCCCAGGTGGTCGACGGGGTGAAGAAACTGCTCAAGCAACAGCAATCGGCCAGTCAGCTCGCCGAGGGCTGGAACGCGTTACCACTGATCCTGCTCTTCGACTGGTTCTGCGAATGGGCGCATCTGATCCTGCGTTACCAGATGGCCGGCGATGAAGCCGAGCTGGGCGCTGCCGATATGCAGAAGGTGCTGCAGTATCTCGCGCAGAAATCCTCGCAGCAAAAAGTGATCGCCCTGCAGGACTGGTTGCTCGAGCATCGGCAGAAAGTGCTGGGCAAAGCCAACCTCAACCGTGTGTTGCTTCTCGAAGCGCTGCTGGTGCAGTGGGCAACGCTGCCCGGCGCGGGCTAGAATCGATCGGAACTTTCGTTAGGAACACCGCATGAGCCTGCCAGCAAATCTTGGTCCGCGTAACGGCATCCTGTCCCTGACCATCAAGGACAAGTCGGTGCTTTATGCCGCGTTCATGCCCTTCATCAAGAATGGTGGGTTGTTCATTCCGACCAACAAGAGCTACAAGCTCGGCGACGAAGTGTTCATGCTGCTGAACCTGATGGACGAGCCGGAGAAGATTCCGGTGGCTGGCAAGGTGGTCTGGATCACCCCCAAGGGCGCCCAGGGCAGTCGTGCCGCAGGCATCGGCGTGCAGTTCAACGAGGGTGACAACACGGCGCGCAACAAGATCGAAACCTATCTGGCCGGCGCGCTGAAGTCCGATCGTCCTACCCATACCATGTGAGGGTCGGCGTCCTGGTGCCGTACGTCAGGCGTCGTTGTACCGCCTACCTTTTCTGATTCCCCGCCATTTGCTCTACAATCGCCCCCTTTCCGCGATAGCAAGTTGCGCCCTCCATGCTGGTAGATTCCCACTGTCACCTTGACCGACTTGACCTGGCCGCCCATGACGGGTCGCTCGATGCAGCGCTCGATGCTGCCCGAGCGCGAGGGGTCGGACACTTCCTGTGCATCGGGGTCAGCGCCGACAACGCGTCGGCGGTCAAATCGCTGACCGAGCGTTACGCCGATGTCGACTGTTCCATCGGTGTACACCCGCTCGATTTGGAGCCGACCAGTCAGCCGGCATTGGACTGGCTGCTGAGTGAGCTGCAGCATCCGCATGCCGTTGCCATCGGCGAGACGGGGCTGGACTACCACTACGAGCCCGAGGCGGCCGAACTCCAGCAGCAGTCGTTCCGCCTGCATCTGGAGGCTGCCCGACTGACCGGCAAGCCGGTCATCGTGCACACCCGCGAGGCACGCGCAGACACCCTGGCGCTGCTGCGTGAAGCCAGCTTGCCTCAGGCCGGGGTGCTGCATTGCTTCACTGAGGATTGGGAGATGGCCAGGGCTGCTCTAGACCTTGGTTTCTACATCTCGCTTTCGGGCATCGTCACCTTCCGTAATGCCGACTCGCTGCGTGACGTCGCCCGGCAGGTCCCTGCCGATCGCCTGCTGGTGGAGACCGATTCGCCCTATCTCGCACCGATTCCCTACCGTGGCAAGGCCAATCTGCCGCAGTACGTGCGCGAGGTGGCCGAGTTCCTGGCGCAGCTGCGAGGTGTTTCCTTCGAACAGCTGGCGGAGCAGACCACCGCCAACTTCAGGTCGCTTTTTCCGCTTGCCCGGGTTCGCGGCTGAAAGTCGCGGTTTCCGTGCTTGCAACCTGCCTGATCTGCTGCGCGCTGCGCACTTCGTACTTTATCCGCAAGGTGGCGTAATGACCGCTGAGACGCTGCACACCGGGCCGTTGCAACGAGGCCTGAAAAACCGCCATATCCAGCTGATTGCCCTGGGCGGGGCGATCGGCACCGGCTTGTTCCTGGGTTCCGCCGGGGTGCTGAAGAGCGCCGGTCCGTCCATGATCCTGGGCTACGCCATCGGCGGCTTCATCGCCTTTCTGATCATGCGTCAGCTGGGGGAAATGATCGTCGAAGAACCGGTAGCCGGTTCCTTCAGCCATTTCGCGCACAAGTACTGGGGAGGCTACGCAGGCTTTCTGTCCGGCTGGAACTACTGGGTGCTTTATGTGCTGGTGGGCATGGCAGAGCTGACGGCGGTGGGCAAGTACGTGCAGTTCTGGTGGCCGGACGTGCCCACCTGGGCGACTGCCGCGGCGTTCTTCGTGCTGATCAATCTGATCAACCTGAGCAACGTGAAGGCGTTTGGTGAAACCGAGTTCTGGTTCGCCATCATCAAGGTCGCCGCCATCATCGGCATGATCCTGCTCGGATTGTTCCTGCTGGTGAGCGGGCAGGGCGGCGAGCAAGCGAGCATCAGCAATCTCTGGAGCCACGGCGGGTTCTTTCCCAACGGTTTCAGCGGCATGGTGCTGGCGCTGGCGATCATCATGTTCTCCTTCGGTGGTCTGGAGCTGGTCGGCATCACGGCGGCAGAGGCGGCCGATCCGAAGACGGTGATACCGAAGGCGATCAATCAGGTCGTCTACCGCATCCTGATCTTCTATATCGGTGCTCTGACCGTGCTGCTGGCGCTCTATCCGTGGGATGCGCTGCTGCAGACGTTGGGGGCGGCGGGTGATCCCTACAGTGGCAGTCCCTTCGTCCAGATCTTCTCGCTGATCGGCAGCGATACGGCCGCGCATCTGCTCAATTTCGTGGTGCTCACCGCCGCGCTGTCGGTCTACAACAGTGGTGTGTATTGCAACAGCCGTATGCTCTACGGCCTGGCCGAACAGGGCGATGCGCCGCGCAGTCTGATGAAGATCAACGCTCGTGGTGTGCCCGTGCTCGCCATAGGCGTCTCGGCTGTGGTGACGCTGCTCTGCGTGCTGGTGAACTATCTGCTGCCACGGGGCGCGCTAGAGTTGTTGATGTCGCTGGTGGTTGCCGCACTGGTGATCAACTGGGCGATGATCAGCCTGGCCCATCTGAAATTCCGACGGGCAATGCAGCGCCAGGGTGTGGTACCGAGCTTCAAGGCGTTCTGGTTCCCGCTCAGCAATTACCTGTGCCTAGCCTTCGTCAGCGGTATCCTGGTGATCATGCTGTGGATTCCCGGCATTCGTCTGTCGGTGTTCGCCATTCCGTTCTGGGTCGGCTTCCTCTGGCTGTGTTTCCGGTTGCGGGCGCGCGTCGGTGCTGCGTCGACTTGATCGGCTCACGAGCGCGCAAAAAAAACCCGGATTCCTGAGAAACCGGGCCAAGACCATTAGGAGTATGAAATCGCAATCCAAGCGACCTCATCTGGCCAGGCAGTGGGGGGATTGCCTAGCCAGTGACTCAAGTATTAACGCTGCATTAGCGGTCTGCTGGCGGATTTCCGCGCTTTTTAAACGCATTTGGAATACATGTCTCGCTGGCTGATCGCCGTCAGTGACTTGCCAGCTCATGCAGAAGCGCCAGGGTTTCATCGATGACGCGCTGCGGCGTGTAGAAATGCGGAGAGAAGCGAATGCCGCCGCCACGCAAGGCGCAGACGACTTGCGCCGCCTTCAGCCGCTCGAAGAGCGCTGCATTGTCCCAGCCATGCAGGCGGAAGGTGAGGATGCCGGCCCGACGCTCGGCTGTTGTCGGCGACAGGATGTCGACTCCCCCCAGATCGCCTAATCCCCGACACAGCCATTCGACGCGTTCGTCGAGGGCTGCGGCGACCTGCTCCATGCCCACTTCCTCTAGCAGGGAAAGACTGGCCTCGAGCGCCATCGCCCCGAGCAGGTTGGGACTGCCGCATTCGAAGCGTCGTGCGCTGCGGGCCGGTTCCCAGTCCGTGCGATCGTAATCCCCGGCGTGTTCCAGCATGTGCCAGCCGTACTCGTGCAGCTTCAGTTGATCGCGCAGGTCGCTCCGGCAATAGAAGACGCCGAGCCCCTCGGGGCCGAGCATCCACTTGTGGCCGTCGGCCATGGCGAAAGCGCAGCGATTCTGCTGGACATCGAAGGGCTGGGCGCCTAGCTGCTGGATCGCATCGATGCTCAGCAGCACACCGCGCTGCTCGCAGCCTTCGCCCAGACGTGCAAGATCCAGGCGCAGGCCGCTGGCGTATTGCACCGCGCTGATCGCCATCAGTCGTACCCGCGGCCCGCAGGCCGCCAGCAGGTCGCCTTCCGGATCGGCACCCTTAAGGCTGACCTGAACGACCTCCACGCCGAATGGCTGCAGTGCCTCCCAGACGACACGGTTGGATGGAAATTCTTCATCGCTGATGACGATGCGATCACCGCTTTTCCAGTCCAGGCCAAAGGCGACAAACGACAGTGCTTCGGACGTGTTCTTGACCAGTGCCACGTCGGCGCTGCTCGGTGCGTTGAGCAGGCGCGTAAGGCGCTGGCGCAGGCTGCGCTCGACCGTAAGCCATTGCGGATAGTCACGTGCGCCGAGGGTGGCGTTCTGCTCGGCAAAGGCACTGACGGCAGTTGCGGCTCGCCGAGGCCAGGGCGCGACGGCAGCATGGTTGAGATATCGCAAATCGACTATTTGCGGAAATTCGTCATTTATATGAATCATCGCTGGATGCCCCGTGCATTTGATGACCGGTTAGGCATAATGACCGCCTCGATTTCTCATCTAAGCAGCCTCCTATGCAGAATGAACCCCGTAAGGTCCGCGAATTTCGTCGCCGCGAACAGGAAATCCTCGATACCGCGTTGCAGCTCTTTCTCGACCAGGGAGAGGATAGCGTCACGGTCGAGATGATTGCCGATGCGGTGGGCATCGGCAAAGGCACCATCTACAAGCACTTCAAGTCCAAGGCCGAAATCTACCTGCGGCTGATGCTCGACTACGAGCGCGACTTGAATCAGCTGCTGCATTCCCCAGATCTTGATCGCGACAAGGAAGCGCTTTCGCGCGCCTATTTCGAGTTCCGCATGCGCGACCCGCAGCGTTACCGTCTGTTCGACCGCCTCGAGGAGAAAGTGGTCAAGGGCAACCAGGTCCCGGAGATGGTCGAGCAGCTGCACAGCATCCGCGCATCCAACTTCGAACACCTGACCCAGCTGATCAAGGGGCGTATCGCCGAGGGCAAGCTCGAAGACGTGCCACCGTATTTCCATTACTGCGCCGCCTGGGCTCTGGTGCACGGCGCGGTCGCGCTGTATCACTCGCCGTTCTGGAGCAATGTGCTGGAGGATCAGGACGGATTCTTCCAGTTCCTGATGGATATCGGTGTGCGCATGGGCAACAAGCGCAAGCGTGATTGAGGTCGGCGCAGGCGAAGCACAATGAGCATGAGCGAGTTTCCCGTCCGCTATATCGAGCCGGTTTTCCGGCCGCCGAGCGAAGCGCATTCACTGATCCTGCCGGTGACCAACGGCTGTTCGTGGAACGCCTGCACGTTCTGCGAGATGTACACCGCGCCGCAGAAGAAATTTCGCGCCCGCGATGAGGTGGAAGTGCTCGAAGAGATTCGCCGCTGCGGCGAGCAGCTGATCGTTCAGCGGGTGTTTCTGGCCGATGGCGATGCGCTGGTGCTGCCGACTCGCAGGCTGCTGAAGATCCTGGAGCAGATTCGCCAGTGCCTGCCGGAGGTGCAGCGCGTGTCCAGCTACTGCCTGCCACGCAATCTGCGCAAGAAGTCGGTCCAGGAGCTGCGTGAGCTGGCGGACGCCGGGCTTGGCATGGCCTACGTTGGCGCGGAGTCCGGTGACGACGAGGTGCTGGCGCGGGTCAACAAGGGCGAAACCTACGAGTCGACCCTGAGCGCGCTGGACAAGCTTGGCCAGGCGGGAATCACCCGTTCGGTGATGATCCTCAATGGCCTTGGCGGGCGGGCGCTGAGCCGGCAGCATGCGCGCAATTCGGCACGCCTGATGAACGCAGCGCAGCCCGAGTTTCTTTCCACGCTGGTGGTCAGTTTCCCGCAGGGTGATGCGCGTTTTCGCCAGGGATATGAAGACTTCGAGCCGCTACCGCTTTCCGACCTGCTTGTTGAGCTGGAATGGCTGCTGGGCGATCTCCAGCTGCGTGACACGGTGTTCCGCAGCGACCACGCCTCCAACTATCTGGTGCTCAAAGGCACGCTGGGAGCCGACAAGCCGCGCCTGATGCGCCAGCTGCGCGAGGCGATCGACGATCCCCGTGCCGCGCCTTTGCGCCAGGAGTGGCAGCGCGGGCTGTGAGCGGCAGACGAACTGGTACCAGCACCATCGGCCGGCCGATCTGGCGTGGATGCTGCATTGCCGGTGCGATTGCCGGTTTTCCGACACCGGCCTCTGGAGGGTGAAATCCATGCGTTTTCTATTAGGCGTGCCAGGTTTGCTGGCATTGCTTGCCCTGGCTGGCTGCATGAAAGTCAGCGACATGGCCGAGGGCACCCGCTACCACCTGAGGGATGCCGGTATTCTCGATCACAGCGAGACACGCCGGGCCAGTTCATGGCGTCTGCAGCCGGATTCCTTCATCTATATCGCGCAGGGCCATTTCGTACCCCCGGGTGATGTCTATCCGCGGCCGAATGTCGTGGCGGACGAAGCCTTCAACGGCTTCGTCGAATACTTCCCGCTGGTGCGCCGCGCTCGCGAGCCGGCCGGGCTGGAGGAAGCCATGACGCAGGCCTCTGCGGTCGGCGCCCATTACCTTCTGTATTTGCGCTACGCAGCGGCCAACGATCGCATCGGCAGCTTCGACGAGCTGAACGAGCAGCGCGCACTGGATCGGCTTGGCGTGGATTCCGGCGTGGTGCAACTGATGCTGATCGAAACCGGCACGCACTATCTGGTCGATACCGCGCGCATTCGCAGCCGTGGCGGGCTGCTCGGCATTTACGATGCCAGACCCGAGCATCTCCTGCGGCCGCCTTTGCAGGACTATGCTCGTCGGTTACTGGGTCTGTCACGCTGAGGGATGTGGCAGTATCGAAGCCGACATAGCTGCGAAGCGAGGAGAACGGGATGAACGAGACAGGCAAGGCGGGAGACCTGCTGGCCCAGCTCTCGGCGGGCGAGAAGAAGGGGCCGCCGCCGGTGCATTTGTGGAACCCGCCATTCTGCGGCGACCTCGACATGCGTATCGCACGAGACGGTACCTGGTTTTACCAGGGCACGCCCATCGGGCGTCCGGCGATGGTTCGTCTGTTCTCCACAGTGATTCGACGCGATGGCGATGATTACTTCCTGGTTACGCCGGTGGAAAAGGTCGGTATCCAGGTCGAAGATGCGCCCTTCGTCGCGGTGCGGCTGGACGTGAGCGGGGAGGGCGAAGCGCAGCTGCTGCGTTTCGTCACCAATGTTGACGATGTGGTGGAGGCCGGTCAGGAGCATCCGCTGCGCGTCAGCCTCGACCCGCAGACTCAGGAACCATCGCCGTACATTCACGTGCGCGCCAATCTCGAGGCGCTGGTTCATCGCAACGTGTTCTATCAACTGGTGGATCTGGCCGTGCCGGGTGATGTGGACGGCGAGAGCTGGCTCGGCGTGTGGAGCGGCGGTGTGTTCTTTCCCATAGGACGTACCGAGTAGCGTCGCGGTATACCGGTTTCAACGGCATAAAAAAGGCTCCCGAGGGAGCCTTTTTCGTTGCTTACATGTTGGGGTAGTTCGGCCCGCCGGTACCTTCCGGCGCGACCCAGGTGATGTTCTGCGCCGGGTCCTTGATGTCGCAGGTCTTGCAGTGCACGCAGTTCTGCGCGTTGATCTGGAAGCGCTTGCTGCCATCGTCGTTGCTGACCACTTCGTAGACGCCTGCCGGGCAGTAGCGCTGAGCCGGCTCGTCGTACAGCGGCAGGTTCTTGTCGATCGGGATGCTTGGGTCGGTCAGCTTGAGGTGAACCGGCTGGTCTTCCTCATGGTTGGTGTTGGAGAGGAACACCGAGCTGAGCTTGTCGAAGCTCAGTTTGCCGTCCGGCTTCGGATACTCGATCTTCTTCGACTCGGCGGCCGGCTTGAGGCACGCGTAGTCCGGCTTTGTGTCGTGCAGCGTGAAGGGAATCTTGCCGCCGAAGATGTTCTGGTCGATGAAGTTGAACGCGCCACCCTTGATTGCGCCCCATTTGTGAATGGCAGCACCGAAGTTGCGGCTCTTGTACAGCTCGTCGTACAGCCAGCTGTTCTTGAAGCCTTCTTCGTAGGCGCTCAGCTCGTCACCACCTTCGCGACCGGCCAGCAGCGCGTCCGCCGCAGCTTCGGCGGCCAGCATGCCGGACTTCATCGCGGTGTGGCTGCCCTTGATCTTGGCGAAGTTCAGGGTACCGGCGTCGCAGCCGATCAGTGCACCGCCGTTGAAGACCATCTTCGGCAGGCAGTTCAGGCCACCTTTGGCGATGGCGCGGGCGCCGTAAGAAACGCGTTTGCCGCCCTCCAGGTACTGCTTGATCACCGGGTGGTGCTTGTAGCGCTGGAACTCATCGAACGGCGACAGGTGCGGGTTGCTGTAGGACAGATCGACGATCAGGCCGACCACGACCTGATTGTTTTCCAGGTGATAGAGGAACGAGCCGCCAGTGTTCTCGTCGTTCAGCGGCCAGCCCGCGGTGTGCACGACCAGACCTTGCTCGTGCTTGGCGGGGTCGATGTCCCACAGTTCCTTGATGCCAATGGCATAGTGCTGCGGGTCGACATTGGCGTTGAGCTGGAAGCGGTTGATCAGCTGCTTGCCGATATGTCCGCGGCAGCCTTCGGCGAACAGCGTGTACTTGGCACGCAGCTCCATGCCTGGGGTGTACATGCCTTCTTTCGGGTTGCCTTCGCGATCGACGCCCAGGTCACCGGTGACGATACCGCGCACGATGCCGTTTTCGTCGATCAGCGCTTCCTGGGCGGCGAAGCCCGGGTAGATCTCGACACCCAGGTTCTCGGCCTGCTGGGCCAGCCAGCGGCACAGGTTGCCCAGGGAGATGATGTAATTGCCTTCGTTGTGCATGGTCTTGGGGACCAGCGCATTGGGCAGCTTGCTGGCCGCTTCGGCGGTCTTCAGCAGATAGATGTCGTCACGCTTGACCGGCGTGTTGAGCGGGGCGCCGAGTTCTTTCCAGTCGGGGAACAGTTCGTTCAGCGCACGAGGTTCGAAGACCGCGCCGGACAGGATATGGGCACCTACTTCGGAGCCTTTCTCGACGACGCATACACTGATTTCCTGACCAGCGTCGGCGGCTTTTTGCTTCAGGCGGCAGGCTGCGGATAGGCCTGCAGGGCCGGCGCCGACGATGACAACGTCGAATTCCATGTATTCGCGTTCCATTAGGCTTTCTCCTACTCAGGGCTTGGTTGTTATATAAGTGGTGGAGGGCTGTGATCGGCCCCTGACCGAGCCGGGCCGGCGCATTATATATAGACGCTCGAATCGGTCCAATACAAACGTTTGTTTGAATTTTCTGGAAGCCTGTTAGAATCGGCCGACCCGCGAGGTTATGACGGGTCATATGCGTTGTTGACCCCGTCTGCGGCCTGCGGTCAAGATACGGACGGTTTGCACTCGCCGAACAGGGCAGCGGCTATCGAAACCCCAAGCCACGAGCAAGGCTCGGTTCGCCTCGGCGGAATTCTATTCACCGGAGAGTAACGAGGAATCCATGAAGGTTCTTGTAGCTGTCAAACGAGTGGTCGATTACAACGTCAAGGTTCGCGTCAAGGCGGACAACTCCGGCGTTGACCTCGCCAACGTCAAGATGTCGATGAACCCCTTCTGCGAGATCGCCGTGGAAGAAGCGGTTCGCCTGAAAGAGAAGGGCGTGGCGAGCGAAATCGTTGTCGTCTCCATCGGCCCGACCGCTGCCCAGGAGCAGCTGCGCACCGCGCTGGCGCTGGGCGCCGACCGTGCCGTGCTGGTCGAGTCCAACGACGAACTGAACTCCCTGGCGGTTGCCAAGCTGCTCAAGGCCGTGGTCGACAAGGAGCAGCCGCAACTGGTGATCCTCGGCAAGCAGGCAATCGACAGCGACAACAACCAGACCGGCCAGATGCTCGGCGCGCTGACCGGCTATGCCCAGGGCACCTTCGCCTCCAAGGTGGAAGTGGCTGGCGACAAGGTCAACGTCACCCGCGAAATCGACGGCGGCCTGCAGACCGTCGCGCTGAACCTGCCGGCGATCGTCACCACCGACCTGCGTCTGAACGAGCCGCGCTACGCGTCGCTGCCGAACATCATGAAGGCCAAGAAGAAGCCGCTGGAAGTGCTGACCCCGGATGCGCTGGGCGTCGCCACCACGTCCACCGTGAAGACCCTGAAAGTCGAAGCACCGGCTGCTCGCAGCGCCGGCATCAAGGTCAAGTCCGTGGCTGAACTGGTCGAGAAACTGAAGAACGAGGCGAAGGTAATCTAAATGACTATCCTGGTTATCGCTGAACACAACAACGCCGTCCTCGCGGCCGCTACCCTGAACACCGTCGCCGCCGCCAAGGCCATCGGTGGCGACATCCACATGCTGGTAGCCGGCAGTGGCTGCGGTGCCATCGGCGAAGCAGCCGCACAGATCAAAGGCGTAGCCAAGGTACTGGTCGCCGACGATGCGGCTTACACCAACCAGCTGCCCGAGAACGTCGCGCCGCTGATCGCTGATCTGGCCAAGAACTACAGTCATGTACTGGCCGCTGCCACCACCAACGGCAAGAATTTCCTGCCGCGCGTTGCCGCGCAACTGGACGTCGACCAGATCTCCGAGATCATCTCGGTGGAAAGCCCGGACACCTTCAAGCGCCCGATCTACGCTGGTAACGCCATCGCCACCGTGCAATCCAGCGCGCCGATCAAGGTGATCACCGTGCGTTCGACCGGTTTCGATGCCGTGAACGCCACCGGTGGCTCGGCTGCGGTTGAGCAGATCTCCGGTACTGGCGATGCGGGCAAGTCCGCGTTCGTCGGCGAAGAGCTGGCCAAGTCCGACCGTCCCGAACTGACCGCTGCCAAGATCGTCGTTTCCGGCGGCCGCGGCATGCAGAACGGTGACAACTTCAAGCACCTGTACTCGCTGGCCGACAAGCTCGGCGCCGCGGTGGGTGCATCCCGCGCCGCAGTCGATGCCGGCTTCGTGCCAAACGACATGCAGGTCGGCCAGACCGGCAAGATCGTCGCACCGCAGCTGTACATCGCGGTGGGTATCTCCGGTGCCATCCAGCACCTGGCAGGCATGAAGGACTCCAAGGTAATCGTCGCGATCAACAAGGACGAAGAAGCGCCGATCTTCCAGGTTGCCGACTACGGCCTGGTGGGCGACCTGTTCGAGATCGTGCCGGAGCTGGAAAAGCTGGTCTGAAGCTGATCGCTGTTGAAGAAACCCGCTCATGTAGCGGGTTTTTTCATGGGCGATCAGTGGGCTCGTCGGTGTACCATCGGCGCAACCGTTTCGCACCAGCTTTACCGCACTAAGAGGATATTCATGCGTTTCGCCTTTGCGTTGAAATCTGCGTTGATCGCGCTGGCCCTGGCGGCGCCGCTCACGGCAACGGCAGCGGGAAAATGTGATCGCCTGGTGGCAACCGGTGCGGCAGACAACCCGCCGTTTCTCTGGCGCGATCCGCAGAACCCCAAGCGCCTGGTGGGTGCCAACGCCGATCTGCTGGGGCAGATCGCCGAGTCCCTCGGCTTGAAGCTGGAGCTGCTCTACACCGGCGATCGCGCCAAGGCGCTCGATGAGGTACGCAGTGGACGCGTGGATGTCCTTGCCGATGCGACGCTGACGATCCAGCGACTGGAAGAACTGGACTTCATACATCCGGCCATCGTCCAGCTGCAAACCGTTGCATGGGTGCGTAATGAACCCGGTTTCTTCTACTCCAGCCGCGAAGACCTGCGAGGTCATCCGGGCGTGATTGTCGCTGGCAGCCGTTATGGCAGCGAGTTCGACGCCTTCGCCAAGGCAAATCTGCAATTGCAGCAGGCGCCCGGACTCGAGCAGGGGCTGCGGCAGTTGATCGAGGGCGATCGCCAGTACCTGTTGCATGAGCGTTACGGCACGATTGCCGCGGCTGACGCGCTGGGATTGCTGGACAAGGTGCAACGCCTGGATCCTCCGGTTATTGGCCGTGACATGCATTTGGCGATTTCCCATGACTCGGCGTGCAACGATCCCTGGTTGCGCGGACAACTGGCGCGGAAAATGACAGAATTGCGCGCCGCCGGCGTGCCAGAGCAGTTACTGGTGCACAACCTGACGGTGTGGAAGAACCAGCAGACCGGCCGTGGCAGCGCTTCGAAAAAATAGGATTCACCGTGAGACGACTACTTCCCTGTGCCCTTTCGTTGCCGCTGCTGGTTCTGCTGGGGTGTGCAAGTGACCCTGCTCCCGTGGCGCAGTTGCGCCTGACGGAAGAAGCTGTAGCCCAGGCCCGCTCGATCGAAACCGCTCTGGTCTACGAGGAACTGGTGCAGGCCGAGACCAAGTTGGCTGCTGCCCGCTCGGCGCTTGAGGTCGGCGAGAACCGTGAGGCGCGCCTGTTGGCCGAGCAGGCCGAGCTGGACGCCCGGCTGGCGGAGCTGCGCGTGCTCAGCGATCAGCGTGAGGCGCAGGTCGGCGATCTCAATCGGCGCATTCAGCGTCTACGGCAGCAGTTAGGAGACGTACGGTGACACGGCGATTCGCAATGCTGCTGGCCGGGCTGGCGCTGGTCGGCTGCGCCAGCCAGGAAACCGAGAGGGAGATCGGCGCGGCCTCTGCCGCATTGCAGCGGATTGAGACCGATCCTGCTGTCCATCGCAGTGCGCCAAAGGATTTGCAGCGCGCGGTTGAAACCCTGCAGCGATCCGAGCGTTTCAAAGAGTACTGGGGCGGTGCCGAGGATGCTCGCCATTACGCCTATCTCAGTCGGCGCTACAGCGAGATCGCCGAGCTGCAGGGCAAGCTGCTGCAACAGCAGGAGCGGGTGGCGCGGTTGGAAATGGAGCGGGACCGACTGCGGCGGATGTTGCAGGACGCCAGACTGATGACCGATGAACAGCAGGGGCGCTGGCTCGAAGACCAGCTGATGAGCCTGGCGGCGAGCGAGACCGACCGTGGCCAGGTCATGACGCTCGGTGACGTGCTTTTCAACCCGGACAGTGCGGCGCTGAGCCATACGGCGAACCGAACCCTGCTCAAGCTCGTCCAGTTCCTGCAGCGCAACCCGCAGCGCAAGGTACGTATCGAGGGTTATAGCGACAGCCGTGGCGACCCGCAGGCGAATCTGGAACTGTCGCGCGCGCGGGCGCAGATGGTGGCTGATCTGTTGGTTAGTCTGGGAATCAGCGCCGAGCGTATCGAAGTTCGCGGTTACGGTGAGCAGTTTCCGCTGGCGGAAAACGCTTCGGCACGTGGCCGTGCGCAGAATCGCCGGGTCGAGATCCTGTTTTCCGACGGGGAAGGTAATCTCGCGCCCGATCGCTGAAATCATGGGCTAGAGACTGGACTGTTTCGCCCACATGCTACGCAACTGTATTGGTCTGCTGGTGTTTCGCTGAGCTACTGTTACGGTTCAGTTGGCGGGAGACCGGCGAGATGACCAATCTGTTGCTCTATCAGCGCATTGCCCAGCAGCTCGCCGAGGATATCCGGCGCGGGGTGTATCGACCTGGCGAACGTGTGCCTTCGGTACGCAAGATGAGCCGGCAGCTGAGCGTCAGCCATGCGACCGTGCTCCAGGCCTACGCCAATCTCGAAGATCAGGGCATGATCAGGGCGCGCCCGCAGTCCGGCTTTTATGTCCACCAGACGCCGGTGCTCACCGCGCCGACACCCGATATCGCGCGGGTCGAGCGGCCCACGCTGGTCACGCGCAGCAGCATCATCAATCAGGTGCTCAGCGAGTCCCGCCGTGAAGGGCTGATTCCGCTGGGCGCCGCCGTGCCGCATGTGGATTACCTGCCGGTCAGGGCGCTGCACCAGCAGCTGGCCAAGGTCACGCGCTTCCAGAGCCCGCGGGCGTTCAGCTACATGTTCAGTCCTGGCTATGAGCCGTTGCGCCGTCAGGTGGCGATCCGTATGCGCGACGCCGGTGTGGTGGTCGATCCCGGCGAGATCGTCATCACTCATGGTTGCGTCGATGCGCTGCAGATGTCGCTGCGGGTGCTGACGCGGCCAGGGGATCTGATTGCCGCCGAGTCGCCGAGCTATTACGGTCTGCTGCAACTGGCGGATCTGCTGGGGCTCAAGGTCATCGAGATTCCCAGCGACCCGGATACCGGCATGAGCCTCGAGGCGCTGCAGCTTGCAGCCAGGCAATGGCCGATCAAGGCGTTGGTGCTCACGGCGCGGCTGAGCAATCCGCTGGGCGTGAGCATGCCCGACCATCGACAGAAACAGCTGCTGAGCCTGGCAGCACGGTTCGACATCCAGATCGTCGAGGACGATATCTACGGTGAGTTGATGTTCGAGCAGGACCAGTACAAGGCGCTCAAGTCCAATGACCGGCAGGGGCGGGTCATCTACTGCTCGAGCTTTTCCAAGACGCTGTCGCCGGGCGTGCGTATCGGTTGGGTCATCGCTGGTCGCCATCAACCGGAGATCGAGCGCCTGCAGACGTTCAGTACACACTCGGCCTGCAGCGTGACGCAGATGGCCGTGGCGGCGTACCTGGAGAATGGCGGCTATGACCGGCACCTGCGGGCGATCCGCCAGGAGTATCGCAAGAACCTCAGCGCCTTCCAGCTGGCGGTGCAGCGCTATTTCCCGGAAGGCACGCAGATGACGCGGCCCAAGGGCAACTTCATCCTCTGGGTCAGTCTGCCGGTGCGGGTCAATACCCAGGAGCTGCACGTGCGGGCGCTGGCGCAGGGCATCAGCATTGCGCCGGGGCTGATCTTCAGCAACACCGAGCAGTTCAATCACTGCATACGGCTCAACTGCGGTTTGCCCTGGAACCACGAGACCGAGCGCGCCTTGCGTACGCTCGGGCAACTGGCGTCGGAGCTGTGCCGGGACGCACAATAGACGCTCCTGAGTCCTTCGCCGCGAGGAATGATGCCGATGTCGAGGCCGCTGTTTTTGTTGCTATTGTTGGCCTTGCTGAGCGGATGCGAGCGCGAGGAGCAAGCTCGGGAAGCCGAACGAGCAGCGCAAACGCCGCAGCAGTCGATATCGGAGCCCGTTGACGCGACAGAGGCGCCACCTGATCTGGAGATCGAGGTGGCGCCTGTGAATCAGGCGGCGGAAGCTGAGCCGCCGCCTGTACAGATCGACATTCCTGAGCCTGAAGCTCCTCAGCCTGCTGCCCGATCGCGCCCTGCGCCGCCAAAGCAGCCGGAGAAGCCGGCCGAGGTCGAGCTTGTCGAGCCGGTGCTTGATCTGCGCTTGCCGGAAGAACTGGCCGAAGAGCTGAAACCGGCGCCTAGTAGCGAATCCATCCGCCTTCTGCCACCGCTTTTCGATACGGGGGAGCCGTCGCGATCGATGCAGATCGGCGGCCGCCTGATATCGGGCGAAGCCGAAGACGAATCGCTGATCGAAGGTGCTGAAATCCAGTTCGAACTCAAGCGCTGAAGCTGTCCGGGCGCCGCGACTAGCGCTGGCGCTCCGCTGTGTACAGCATCCTGTGCAGCTCTTCGGCGGGCAATGGATGACTCATGTGGAAGCCTTGCACCTCGGTGCAGCCGTCGTCGGTCAGCAGACGCAGCTGTTCTTCGGTTTCCACGCCCTCGGCCGTCACCCGCATCTGCAGGCCACGGCCCAGCTCGATCAGGGCGCGGACAATGGAGTGATCTTCGATAGACTGGCCGATGCCGGCGACGAAGCTGTTGTCGATCTTGATCACGTCGAAGGGGTAGTGCCGCAAGGTGGTCAGCGATGAATAGCCGGTGCCGAAGTCGTCCACCGCGAGGCGAACACCCAGCGTCTTGATGCGCTTGAGCAGCTCTAGGGTATTCTGGGTTTCTCGCAGCAGTGCGCTTTCGGTCACTTCCAGTTCCAGTCGGTCGCCGGCAAGACCATTGTCAGCCAGAGCCTGGGTGATTTCCTCCAGCAGACGATCATCATGCAGCTGCAGCGGTGAGAGATTGACCGATACCACCGTGTTGCCCGGCCAGCGCGCCGCCTGCTGGCAGGCCTGGCGCAGCACCCAGCGCCCGAGTGGGATGATCAACCCGGTCTCCTCGGCCAGCGGGATGAACTGCTCGGGCAGCAGCATGCCGCGCTGTGGGTGTTCCCAGCGCACCAGTGCCTCGGCGCCGATGATGTGCAGATCGTGGCTCTGGTAGCGCGGCTGATAATGCACCTCAAGCTGCTGTTCGGCGATCGCTACGCGCAGTTCCTCTTCGCGGCGCAGCCTTTCATGCAGGCGCTGATCCATCTCCCGGCCGTAGGCGCGCCAGGTGCCTCTGCCGGCGTCCTTGGCCTGGTAAAGCGCGATGTCGGCACAGCGCAACAGTTCATTGGCCTGGTTGGCGTCGGTCGGTGCCAGCGCCACGCCGATGCTGGCGCCGATGCTGATCTGCTGATCCTCGTAGATGAACGGAGCGCTCAGCGCATCGATGATTCGGTTGCACAGCCGATCGATATCGTTGTCTTCGCCCATGCGATGGAGCACGACGACGAACTCGTCGCCGCCCAGGCGCGCCACCAAGTCGCCATCGCGGGTGCGCTCGCGCAGACGTGACGCGACACCGATCAGCACCTCGTCGCCGGCCGCATGGCCAAGGGTGTCGTTCACCGGTTTGAAGCGGTCGAGGTCGATATACAGCAGCGTCAGGGTCGAGCCGCTACGTAGCGAGGCCAGGTTCTGCTCGAGGTAGTCGCGCAGACGGCTGCGGTTGGGCAGCCCGGTCAGTGCGTCATGCTGCGACAGGTATTGAACCCGCGCCTGTGCCCGGGTCTCGTCGGTCACGTCGCTGGCGGTGCCGCGGTAGCCGAGCAGCTTGCCGTCGTGTTGGATGGTGCGCGCAGCCAGCCGGCAATAGCGCTCGCAGCCATCGGCGGCGCGGTAGCTGCTGCGCAGCGGTGCGCTGTGGGGCGCCTCGAGCCAATTTTGCAGCGCCGCGCTGTCGGTGATCAGCAGCTCCAGCAGCGGGCGGCCCAGCCACTGTGCCGGTTCGTGGCCGGTGATCTGCCGGAAACGGTTGGAAAGGAAGGTCAGGCGCGCTTGTTCGTCGGTCTCCCAGATCCAGTCGGAGGCCGCTTCCGCCACATCGCGGAAGCGCTCCTCGCTCTCGGCCAGCGCTGAGCGGCTGGAGGCGAGTCGTGCGTAGCTGACGTCGAGCAGGTGCATCACGCGCAGCGCATGGCGCACCAGCAGCCAGGCCAGCAGCCCTAGGCCGAGTGCCACGGCGCCGAGAACGGGCAGGGTGACCAGAAGCAACAGGCGCCCCGGCTGTGGCGCCGTCCAGGTGAAGTGGACGGCTGTTCCATCCTCCAGCGCCTGGCTGATGATCGGCCCGGTCTGGTCCGAGGGGTCGACGAGCAATCGCAACTGCTCCACAGCGTACTGCCCGCCGATAGCTTCCAACCGCGCCGTGTCGAGCACATCGACGAAGACGAGCGTGGATGGTGGTCCTTCGTGCTCTTCGATATCTGCCCCACCCGTGGCCAGCGACGCAGCCGCGACCACCGCGGGTTGCCCGTCGACCCAGAGCAGGGCCGAGGCGCCGGCGTCATTCTCAGCCGCAGCACGGGCCCGCGTCAGCAGCTCGGGCAAGCCGTGCTGCAGATACTGGAACGCATCCACCGACTGCAGCTTGCCCTGGATGACGGCGTACGGGGTTTCGCCCGTCGGGGTGATCACCAGTACCGCCTCGTAGTCGAAATCCTTGTACAGCGAAGGGCCAAGATTGGCCTGCGTGAATGCCCAGTTCACATCGACCTGCTGATTGAGGTGCACGTACGCGTCGCCCCAGAAGGCGTAGTCGACGATGGAGCGGTTCATCCATTCGTGCTGTGCCTGCAGCGCCTTGCCAGCGAGAAAACGGCTCTGTTGCAGGGCGTCCTGGTCGATCTTGCGGGCGATATGAACGACCGCGAAAGCGGCCGCGACGATTGCCGCCACCAGCAGCGCGACCATGCCGGGGAGAATGCGACGGGCAAAGATCGCCTTGGCCTTCGGGTTGGTCGGGCCGTCAACGGGGAGGGGAGATTGCATTAAGAAAGTCCTGCCAGAACTGCATGATCGCGGCAAACGGGCATAGTGCCACTATTGAGTGCGGCGGGCATCTGTAAACGTCTGCCGGTACCTGCGCCCGGCATCGGTCGGCGCTCAGCGGTCGCGCGACTCCTGTGCGTCGGCCTCGGCATTGCGCTGGGCAATACGCTTCTTCTGCTCGTCGGTGAGCGGAATTTTCCGGGCCGTGGAGCGCAACATCAACAGACTGCCGACGATCGAGCCGAGCGCGACGACCAGAATCAGCCAGAAATACCAGGGCATGGGTTCCTCCAGACAGGCGAGCGGTTTACGCACTTTACTTGGGTGCGCCCGAGCGGTCACCGTTTTGCTGATCATGCCTATTTGGACCCTGCGCCGAGGCTTTCGTCGCATGGGACATTTTCTGCGACAATGCGCGCCGAATTTCCCGAGGACATGCCATGACCTGCCAGACTCCGATTATCGTAGCGCTCGACTTCCCCTCCCGCGATGCCGCACTGGCATTGGCCAGGCAGCTCGATCCGCGGCTGTGTCGGGTGAAGGTCGGCAAGGAGCTGTTCACTCGCTGCGGCCCAGCGATCGTCGAGGCGTTGCAGGCGATGGATTTCGAAGTCTTCCTCGACCTCAAATTCCATGACATCCCCAACACCACGGCGATGGCGGTGAAAGCCGCTGCCGAGCTGGGTGTGTGGATGGTCAACGTACATTGCTCCGGCGGGCTGCGGATGATGGCGGCCTGTCGCGAGACCCTGGCCGGCATGGCCGGCCCCGCGCCGCTGCTGATTGGCGTCACCGTTCTGACCAGCATGGAGCAGGACGATCTGGCCGGCATCGGCCTGGATGTCGCGCTGCAGGAGCAGGTACTGCGTCTGGCCGGTCTGGCCGCCCAGGCGGGGCTGGACGGACTGGTGTGTTCGGCCCAGGAAGCCGTGCCGCTGAAAGCGCAGTTCCCGGCGCTGCAATTGGTTACACCGGGTATCCGGCCTGCGGGCAGTGCCCAGGACGATCAGCGCCGGATTCTGACTCCGGCTCAGGCCATGGCGGCGGGGTCCGATTATCTGGTGATCGGTCGCCCGATCAGCCAGGCCGCGGACCCGGCGAGCGCGCTGGCCAACGTGGTAGCCGAGCTGGCGTAAGCGCGAACGAGAAGGCCGAGCCACTGGGCTCGGCCTTTGATTTCACCTCGTTACGCTCAGCTGACCTTAAGGACCAGCTTGCCGAAATTGCCGCCGGTGAACAGCTTCATCAGTGTTTCGGGGAAGGTTTGCAGGCCCTCGATGACGTCCTCCTTGCTCTTGAGCTTGCCGCTGGCCAGCCACTCGGCCATGTCGCGCATCGCTTCGGGGTAGCGCGACACGTAGTCGGTGACCACCATGCCCTCCATCCGTGCGCGGTTGACCAGCAGCGACAGGTAGTTGGACGGCCCTTTTACCGCCTCCTTGTTGTTGTACTGGCTGATGGCGCCGCAGATCACTACCCGCGCGCCGACGCTGAGGCGCTGCAGCACCGTGTCGAGGATGTCGCCACCGACGTTGTCGAAGTACACGTCCACGCCTTTCGGGCACTCACGCTTGAGCGCCGCGCCCAGGTCCTCGTTCTTGTAGTCGATGGCGCCATCGAAGCCTAGCTTCTCGGTGAGGAACCGGCACTTGTCCGCGCCGCCAGCGATGCCGACCACGCGGCAGCCCTTGATCTTCGCGATCTGCCCGGCAATGCTGCCGACCGCGCCGGCGGCCCCGGAAATCACCACGGTCTCGCCGGCCTTCGGCTGGCCGACCGACAGCAGCGCGAAGTAGGCGGTCATGCCGGTCATGCCCAACGCCGAGAGATAGCGCGGCAGTGGTGCCTGTTGCGGATCGACCTTGTAGAAACCCTTCGGCTCGCCAAGGTAGTACGCCTGCACGCCCAGCGCGCCGTTGACGTAATCACCTTCCTTGTAATCGGGATGCTGCGAGGCGATCACCTTGCCCACGCCCAGTGCACGCATCACCTCGCCGATGCCCACCGGCGGGATGTAGGACTTGGCGTCGTTCATCCAGCCACGCATGGCCGGATCGATGGACAGATACTCGACCTTGACCAGAGTCTGATTCGGTCCAGGCTCGCCCAGCGGTTTCTCGACGAACTCGAAGGTCTCGCGGGTCGGTGCACCCACAGGTCGCTGGGCAAGCAGGAATTGCTGGTTGAGCAGGGTCATGAACGTTTGCCTCGTAGTTGCGAAAGGTTTGGTGTAGCTCGCCCGGCGCGCAGCTGCAAGGGACGTCGGAGCGCTGGAATGCACAGGCATCCACTTCGGTGATATGACCGCGGCGGCGGTGAAATGCCCGTACGCATGAGGGTATAAGTCTGACCGGGACGCCTGGCGTGGTCATTTCAGGCACAAAGCGAGTCGAAAATCTTCGGGAAGAACAATCATGAGCATGACATTCTCCGGCCAGGTCGCCCTGGTGACGGGCGCGGCGGCCGGCATCGGTCGCGCCACGGCGCTCGCATTCGCCCAGCAGGGGCTCAAGGTGGTACTGGCGGACATCGACGAGGCGGGCATACGCGACGGCGCCGAGGCCATTCGCGCCGCCGGTGGCGAGGCGATCGTCGTTCGTTGTGACGTGACGCGCGACGATCAGGTCAAGGCGCTGATCGAGCAGACGCTGGCGCAGTACGGCCGCCTTGATTATGCGTTCAACAACGCCGGCATCGAGATCGAGCAGGGGCGTCTGGCCGAGGGCAGCGAGGCGGAGTTCGACGCGATCATGGGCGTCAACGTCAAGGGTGTCTGGCTGTGCATGAAGCATCAGCTGCCGGTCATCCTCGCCCAGGGCGGCGGCGCGATCGTCAATACCGCATCGGTCGCAGGGCTTGGTGCCGCGCCGAAGATGAGCATCTATGCCGCGTCCAAGCATGCGGTGATCGGCCTGACCAAGTCGGCGGCGATCGAGTACGCCAAGAAGCAGATTCGCGTGAACGCCGTCTGCCCGGCGGTGATCGATACCGACATGTTCCGCCGCGCCTATGAAGCCGACCCGCGCAAAGCCGAGTTCGCGGCTGCCATGCACCCGGTCGGGCGCATCGGCAAGGTGGAGGAGATCGCCGCGGCTGTGCTCTATCTGTGCAGCGACGGCGCCGCGTTCACCACGGGCCACGCCCTGGCAGTGGATGGTGGGGCGACCGCAATTTAGTTTCGAGCCGGCTGGCTCCTGCGGACCCAGATGAAGCGGCGGGCGCCACAGGCGCCACGCCGATTCTGGGTCAGGTGAAGGTGGCGCCTCTCGCGTTCACGTACAGCGCATAGAGGGCGTGGCTGCTGGCCTTGAACAGGCGGTTGCCCTGCGCACCGCCGAAGCACAGGTTAGCGCAGCGTTCCGGCAAGTGAATATGGCCGATCGCCTCGCCCTGTGGATTGAAAACCCGAACGCCGTCCAGGCCTTCCGGGTTGGCTTCCGGCGAGCCGGAGCTGCCCCAGCCGCACCAGAGGTTGCCGGCCTCGTCGCACTTGATGCCGTCCAGTGCACCATGGCCGGTCGCCTCGATATGCCGGCTGCGCTCACCCAGCGTACCGTCGCCGTTCACCGCATAGGCCCACACCAGGCGGTTGGGCTTGGCGCGGCCCTCGACCACATAGAGCGTGCTCTCGTCGGGCGAGAAGCACAGGCCGTTGGGGCCGGCGATGCCCTCGATAACCCGGGTCACCTCCAGCGTGCTGCCATCGATGCGGTAGACCGCGTCCGGCAGCTCGGTTTGAATCTTGTGCCCCTCGTAATAGTTGCCAGCCTGGAAGGGCGGATCGCTGAACCAGATGGACCCATCGCGCTTGACCACCACGTCGTTCGGCGAGTTGAAGCGCTTGCCCAGATAGTTGTCGGCCAGCACGGTGATCGCACCGTTGTGCTCGGTACGGGTCACGCGCCGACCCAGTTCATGCGTCGTGGAGCCTTCGCACCAGCCGGCCCTCGCAATCGCGGGTCAGGCCATTGGAGAAGTTCGCCTGCTCGCGAAATACGCCCAGCGACTGGCTGGTCTCGTCCCAGCGCATGATGCGGTTGTTGGGAATGTCGCTGAGCAGCAGGTAGCGCCCGTCGCCAACCCATACCGGACCTTCGGCCCAGCGCAGACCGACGGCGATCTTCTCGACGCTGGCGTTGAACAGGCGCAATTGCAGAAAGCTTTCATCCAGTACTTCCAGGGATGGATCGGGGTAACGCCTGCTGAGTGGCTCAGCTGATTGAGCGAGCCGCGGCAGCGCCATGCCGGTAGCCAGCAACGCGGTGGAGCACGCAACGGATTGCTTTAGAAAGCGGCGGCGGGAACCGGGTGATGAGTGTTGTTCTTGTTCGTCCATTTTGAGGGACCCTTGTTCGAAATCGGAGGGGGACCGCGAATGAATCATAGTAGAGGTATGACGACTTGCAACATGTAAAAAAACATAGGCGAAGCCGTAAGTGTTTTATGTAGATAAATTAGGGTTTTGCGAGAGTGTGGTGTTGTCTAGTTGTACTACAACAGGAGTTTCAGCAGTCCGGTGCGGACCGTACGCCGCTCCTGCGGCCTGCGTGCGTGCCTGTTCGTAGCGGAGCAGGGAAGACCTGCAACTATCGTATGATAAGCATTCGCATATACGAAGCGTTTCGCCTGCCACTATAATCCGCCACCTTTTTCCGAGGCGGCCAGGCATGGGCGTTTCCGACTCCTTCCAGCGGTACCTGATCGATCCTTTCGTACAGCAGTTCACCAGCCTGTTCGACCTCAACGGTCGCCTGGGCCTGCTGTTTCTCGGCGTGTCTTATGCCGTCGCCTATCTGCTATTTCGCTACCGACGACAGCATGGGCTGACGCAGGCGATGTCGTTCTGGGCCTTTCTCGGAGGCTGGCGCGTGCACTGGCATCCTTCGGCGCGCCTGGACTACCGCTACTGCTTCGTGCGGGGCGTGCTGAAGGTCGCGCTGGTGGTGCCGATCGTGGCGCTCGTCGATCCATACATCCTGCGTTCGGGCGACTACATCGCCTTTTTCGAGAACCTCTGGGGTGCGCGGCCGCAAGTCGGGCAGAACCTTTCGCTGGCGCTGCTCTACGGGTTCGGCGTGTTCATCATCAGTGATTTCGCCGGCTACTGGGTGCACCGGGCGTTCCACTGCGGCTGGCTGTGGGAATTTCACAAGGTGCACCATTCGGCACCGGTGATGGTTCCGCTGACGGCCAGCCGCGTGCACTTTCTGGAGAAGATCGTCGGCCGGCTGGTGGACCTGGTGCTGCTTGGCGCCTACGCCGGCATCTTCTGGTACGCCTGCGGCGGTGAGATCAGCCGCTACACGCTGTTCGGGGTGACCTATCTGGTCTTCATCTTCAACGCGCTGGCTTCAAACCTGCGACATAGCCACGTCTGGCTGTCGTTCGGGCCACGTCTGGAGCACATTCTCAATAGCCCGGCGCAGCACCAGATCCACCACAGCGATGCGCCACGGCATTTCCACAAGAACTTCGGGACCAATCTGTCCATCTGGGACTGGATGTTCGGCACCCTCTACGTCACCAGCGCCAGCCCCGAGACGCTGCGCTTCGGTACCGCGGAGCAAGACTCGCACCGCTACCTGACGCTCTACAGCCTGATCCTGATGCCAGTCGTGGATACGGCCCGCAAGCTCATGCCCGCCAGACCGCCGCGCCGGGTCGACTCCTGATGTGGCGGCGGGGCTGAACGAACGGCTCTTTCGCTCGTACAATCGCGCTTTCTTCCATCCAACGGCCCGGCCCGTCTACCCAAGAGGAATCGCCATGCCGACCTACGACTATCGCTGTGAAGCCAACGGCCAGGTTTATGAAGTGCGCCATGCCATGGCGCTGCGCCCCAAGACCTGGGGTGAGCTGCGTGTGGCCGGCGCGCTGGCTGAAGATGCCACCATTGCGGATGATGCGCCGGTGACCCGGCTGCTGACCGCCGCCGGAGTGGTGAGCAGCCGGGTGCTGAAAAACCCTGAAGCGCCGGCCTGCGCGCGTGGCGGTTGCGCCGGCAATTGCCGCTAGCCATGGCCCCACCGGGGCGCCGCCTGATCCACCTCCTACACGGCTTTGGCGATCTGCTCACGCAGCCATTGATGCGCGGGATCGCGGTGCGAACGCTCGTGCCAGAGCATGGCCATCTCGTAACCTGGCACCTCCAGCGGCGCCTCGACCACCTGTAGCGCGCTGCTGCCGCGCACCAGCCGTTCGGGAAGCATGGCCACCAGATCGGTGCTCTCCAGCACCGATCGCAAGAACAGAAAATGCGGTACCGACAATACGACCCGCCGCTGCATGCCTCGCTGCGCGAGGGCCTCGTCGGTTGCACCCTGAAACCCACCGCCGTCCGGCGAGACAATGACCTGCTCGAGCGTGCAGAACCGTTCGAGCGTCGGCCGCCGCTTCAGCTGGGGGTGGCCGACGCGACCGGCGAGTACGTAGCGCTCGGTGAACAGCGTACGCCGGCGAAGGCCGGGCGGCGAACCCTCTGCGGTATGAAAGGCGAGGTCGATATCGCCCTGTTCCGCCTGACGAGCGATGCGTGCCGGCACCATTTCGACCACTGCCAGGCGAGTGCCGGGCGCCATACTGCGTAGCCGGCTCAGCACCGGCAACACGATGGCCGATTCACCGTAATCGGTCGCAGCGACCCGCCAGACATCCTGCGCCGCGGCCGGGTCGAACGGGCTGGCCGGCGCGACCGCGCGTTCCAAGGCCTGCAAGGCCTGGCGCAGCGGCTCGCGCAACTCCTCGGCACGTGCCGTCGGGCGCATGCCGCGGGGACCGGGTAGCAGCAGGGGGTCGCCGAATATCTCGCGCAGTTTGGCCAGATGGACGCTCACCGAAGGCTGGGAGAAGTTCAGCCGCTCGGCAGCGCGGGTAACGTTGTGCTCGGCGAGCAGCACATCGAGGGTCACCAGCAGGTTCAGGTCCAGACGTCTGGGATTATTCATGCACATACCAGGAATCTTGGTTATTCATTTCCAATATACCTGGTGCGCTCGGCATCCTGCGCGTGTCCTGCAACCGGAGACCTGCCATGAATGTTCTGATCGTCTATGCCCATCCCGAACCGCGTTCCCTGAACGGCGCCCTGAAGGATTTCACTGTCCAGCGGCTGCGCACTGCTGGCCACGCCGTGCAGCTGTCCGATCTGTACGCCATGGGCTGGAAAGCCCCCATCGACGCCCGAGACAGCCTGGATCACGACCTGGAGAGCCGCTTCGATCCCTCGCAGGATTCGCGCCGTGCGTTCGCCAGCGGCCGGCAGAGCCCGGACATCGCCGCCGAGCAGGACAAACTGCGCTGGGCCGATGCGCTGATCCTGCAGTTCCCGCTCTGGTGGTTCTCGATGCCGGCCATCCTCAAGGGCTGGGTCGATCGGGTGTATGCCTACGGCTTCGCCTACGGTGTAGGCGAGCACTCGGATGCGCGCTGGGGTGATCGTTACGGCGAAGGCACGATGGTCGGCAAGCGGGCCATGCTTATCGTTACCACCGGTGGTTGGGCCTCGCACTACAGCCCGCGCGGTATCAACGGGCCGATTGACGATCTGCTGTTTCCGATCCAGCACGGCATCCTGCATTACCCCGGCTTCGATGTACTGCCGCCGTTCGTGGTGTACCGTACCAGCCGCATCGATGAGGCGCGCTTTGCCGACATCCGCGAACAACTGGGTGAGCGCCTCGACAACCTGTGGCGCACTGAGCCGATTGCGTACCGCAAGCAGAACGGTGGGGATTACGAGATTCCGGCGCTGACGCTGCGTCCCGAAGTGGCGCCGGGCGCTGAGGGGCTCTGCATCCACGTGATCGGCTCCGATGGGTGAGGGTGGTCGAACCCTGTTCCCATCGGAGCGCGGAGCTGCGCGCAGAGTACACGGTTGGCCCCGCGCGTTGCCGGCGGGGCCAATCGGTCAGATCAGGTTCTTCTGCGCCGCTGCTTCAAGGTTGCTCTTGGCCAGTTCACCGAGGATCTCCTCGCCCGAACCGTTGAAGGGCAGAGCGAAGACGAGGAACAGGTGCATCCAGGTTGTCAGGGTCTCCTGCTTTTGCACCTGGCCGACTTTCCTGCCTTCGCCGTCGCGGAATGTCATGTCCATGATCAGCGTGTTGTCGAAGGTGCCCGGGATCAGAAAGAACGTCGCGCCGGTGATCACCGCCAGACCGAGATTGCCGGTTTCCTGGTTGCGCAAGGTTACGGTCACGTAGACATCCGAGGCTTCTTGTTCGGTGCTCACACGGGAGAAGCGACCACTGTCGACGAACTCCTTTCTGATCAGCTCTTCAAGCCGGGCGATGTTGGGATTGCTCGCCTTCGGTGTGCCGTTAAACGAATACTCGGTTTGTACTTTGATGTAGGCGCTCGGTTTCTTCTGTACCGATTCGAGTGGCCATTGACTCACTTCGGGCAGTGACTTGTGGGAGTAGGTCATGCATCCCGTGAGCGTCAGGCACGCCAGGGCGGCAACGATGGTCATCAGTTTTTTCATGTTTGGCATCCCTGTCAGTGAGCGAGCTGCTGCGTGCCGTCTTTAAGCAACTGCTCAACCAGCTGGGTCAGTTGCTGCGAGCCGGACGCATTGAAGTAATCGGCATCCCATAGTCCCGTGTTCTGATTCAGCACCAGGACCTTCTCTACATGTGCCACTTGCTTACCGGCGGCATCGTCGATCGTCAGCTCGCCGCGAAGATCGTACTTGTCGACGTAGATGGGGCCGTTCACCCAGATCCACATGGTCAGCGTCAGCAGCGCACCCGGGAAATATCCTGGGTGCGGTGTGCGCTTGCCCTTGAGGGAGGTGAAGTTGAAGCGCAGCTCAACGTCTCGCTCGTCCAGCTTGGCGGGGAAGCTGATCATGCGTTCGAAGTACTCGCCACGATCGATATGTTGCGCAATCTGGGCGGTCAGCACATTGCTGATGTTGCGGCGTTGGGTCTCGTTCAGCTGCGGGTCGCTAACCTGGACGTCCTTGAGCAAAGCGCCAACCGGGACGGATTGCGCCATCGCCTGGGAGGGCAGCCCAATGGGGCCAGTGGGGGTGAACGAGACGCAACCGGTCAGCGCCAGGCTCAACAGGCCGGCGACCAGATATTTGAAGGGGGTCATGGTACTTCCTTGATGTTCTACGAGTTGGCAGGCCGCGAACGACGTGCAGCTACTCTCTGAAGTTGGAGCCTTTCCGCCGTCCTTGGCAGCCGAGATAATACGGGCTAAATGCCATTACGCTGGCGATATTTTTGTGAGCTGTTTCGTACGGATCGGTATTCGCGTGTCGCTACGACCGCTCGGATCAGGATGAAGATGCCGAGGACTGAACCGGTTCTGTTGAAGGCGAGTTGGACCGTACGCGGCGCGGGCTCTTCCAGCCGGGGCTGGTCAGTGCACCGGCGCCGGCCATGAGTTTCGGTCGTGTCGCCGTCTCGTTGGTGCTCGTCTGTTATCGCAAGGCCGTGGAAGGCGCGACTAGTAACGCATCTTCAGCTCGATCCGCGCGGGCTCGTTGGCGGTCACCTCGAAGGCGCTGTCCTCGTAGGACGGTGGGCCCATCACCTTGGGGTTGTTCGATAGCCCGTAGCCTTCGACCGGAATCATGCCGAAGCGCAGGTCCAGTCGGCCGTTATCGTTCTCGTCGTGGTAGGCCAGCACCGCGTAGCGGCCGGGCGGCACATCGTCGAACGTCACGGTTACCGTACCGGCTTCGGCTTTGGCCTTCTGCGCGGCGAAGGCCTGGTCATCCTTGCGGAAGCTCTTGGCATCGGCAAACACCGCCACGGCCACTTGGCCGCGGTCATGCTGCAGCCCGCTGAGCGTGACCTGCAGCTCCTGAGCCTGGGCTGCGGGAATCAGAAGGGCGAGGGCCAGGCCCGTAATCGAAAGTGCTTTCATGCTGTGCTCTTGATAACGAGGGTGCGCGCACTACCGGCGGTTCGACGACGGACGCGCCAGTGCCGTGCGACATCTTCGGCGAACAAGCGCAGCGTTGTCCACGCTCAGCTGTGGGCGCATTTACACGCGGAAAAACTTCTATCGGAGCGATAGGGATTATTCATGGCCGCTCGCAAGCGCTGCTTCGCCTCACGGCAGCCGCTCTAGCCAGGGTCTTTCAGCCTATCTAGCAATTGTCGGCACGGCAGATCGGCCCCGCTGGCAGCGTGCGGTGCCCTACGCCGAGCGGACCGGGTGCTAGGGTTTCCTGAGCGGTGCCTGGCCGCTAACGACAACCACGTGAGGAATGCAACATGAACGCCGAATCTGGAGAAAATGCCGGGGGCGGCTGCCCACTCGGTCATGGCGCCGGCGCACCGCGCAAACGCCCGAGCAATCGCGATTGGTGGCCTGAAGCACTGAGCCTGACATCGCTCAACCAGCACTCGCCACGCTCCAATCCCTACGGGGGCGATTTCGACTACGCCGCCGAATTCAACTCCCTCGATCTCGATGCGGTGATCGCCGACCTGCACAAGGTGATGACCGATTCGCAGGACTGGTGGCCGGCCGATTTCGGCCATTACGGCGGCCTCTTCATCCGCATGGCCTGGCACAGCGCCGGGACCTACCGCATCACCGACGGCCGCGGCGGCGCGGGCGGCGGGCAGCAACGCTTCGCTCCGCTCAACAGCTGGCCGGACAACGCCTCGCTGGACAAGGCGCGACGCCTGCTCTGGCCGATCAAGCAGAAATACGGACGCAAGTTGTCCTGGGCAGACCTGTTCGTGCTCACCGGCAACGTCGCGCTCGAATCCATGGGTTTCAAGACCTTCGGCTTCGGTGGCGGCCGTGCCGACACCTGGGAGCCGGAAGAACTCTTCTGGGGGCCTGAGGGCACCTGGCTGGGTGACGAGCGCTACAGCGGCGAACGCCAGCTGCACCCGGGCCTGGGTGCGGTGCAGATGGGCCTGATCTATGTGAACCCGGAAGGTCCCAACGGCAACCCGGACCCGAAGGCCGCGGCCGTCGACATCCGCGAAACCTTCGCCCGCATGGCCATGAACGACTACGAGACCGTGGCGCTGATCGCCGGCGGCCACACCTTTGGCAAGACCCACGGTGCGGGCGATCCCTCATTCATCGGGCCGGAGCCGGAAGGCGCGCTCATCGAAGATCAGGGGCTGGGCTGGCGCAGCAAGTTCCAGACCGGCATCGGACCGGACGCCATCACATCGGGGCTGGAAGTCATCTGGAGCCAGACGCCGGTCAAATGGTCGAACTACTTCTTCGAGAACCTGTTCAATTTCGAATGGGAACTGACCAAGAGCCCGGCCGGTGCGCACCAGTGGGTGGCCAAGGATGCCCCGGAAATCATTCCCGATCCCTTCGACCCGAACAAGAAACGCAAGCCGACGATGCTGACGACCGATCTGTCGTTGCGTTTCGACCCGATCTACGAGCCGATCTCACGCCACTTCCTCGAGAACCCGGACGAATTCGCGGACGCCTTCGCCCGCGCCTGGTTCAAACTGACCCACCGCGACATGGGCCCCATCGCGCGCTATCTCGGCCCGCTGGTGCCGAAGGAGCAGCTGATCTGGCAGGACCCGATTCCCGAGCGGGACCACCCGGTGATCGACGACGCCGACATCGCGTCGCTCAAGCAGAAGATCCTCGGCCTGGGCTTTTCCGTATCGGACCTGGTGTCGGTGGCCTGGGCCTCGGCGGCGACCTACCGCGGTTCGGACAAGCGCGGCGGAGCCAATGGCGCGCGCATTCGCTTCGCTCCGCAGAAGGACTGGGAAATCAACAACCCGCCGTTGCTGGCGCAGGTGCTGCAGAAGCTCGGCGAGATACAGAGTGACTTCAACGGCTCGGCCACCGGTGGCAAGAAGGTTTCCATGGCCGATCTGATCGTGCTGGCCGGCTGTGCGGCCATCGAGAAGGCCGCGCAGGATGGCGGCGTGAATGTCGCCGTACCTTTCACCCCGGGGCGGATGGATGCGCTGGAGGAATGGACCGACGCGCAGTCGTTCGAGGCGCTGCGCCCGGTGGCCGACGGCTTCCGCAACTACTACCACGAGTCCCACTTCATGGCGCCCGAGGAAGCGCTGGTGGACAAGGCGCACCTGTTGCGCCTGAGCGCACCGGAGATGACCGTGCTGGTCGGCGGCATGCGCGTGCTGGGCGCCAATGCCGGCGGCAGTCAGGACGGTGTGTTCACCAACCGCGTCGGCGTGTTGTCCAACGACTTCTTCGTCAACCTGCTGGACATGAAGAACGAGTGGACGGCCACCGAGCACAAGAACCGCTTCCAGGGCCTGGACCGCAAGACCCGCCAGCCCACCTGGACGGCGACCCGTGTGGACCTCATCTTCGGCTCGCAATCGGAGCTGCGCGCCCAGGCCGAGGTGTACGGCATGGCCGACGGCAACGAGAAGTTCGTGCGCGACTTCGTCAAGGCGTGGGACAAGGTGATGAACGCCGACCGGATGGACATCGGCAAACCCGCCGACCAGTTCAGCCAGAAACTGTCGGCCTAAGTGCCGCGGCGGCGTCCTGCGGGGCGCCGCCGTTGCTTTCAAGCCTGACCGGCAAGTGCTTGCGCCACAGGTTTGCCGCGCGATTTTCCTGCGGCCCGGCTATGATGCGCGCCCCCAGCGCCTCGCTCAGCAGAGACCAGCATGCCCGGCACCGCCATCTATACCGACCTGTCGGGTTACTACGACCTCATGTGCGCCGATATCGACTACGGCGCCCAGAGCAGTGCCGTCCAGCGGCTGCAGCAATTGTTCGGCAATGGTGGAAGACGGCATCTGGATCTCGCCTGCGGAACCGGGCCGCATGTGCGCCATTTCATCGATGCGGGCTACGACAGCAGCGGGCTGGACATCAATCAGCCGATGCTGGACCGGGCCACGCTGCGTTGCCCGGAGGCGCGCTTCTCGCTGCAGGACATGTGCAGCTTCAGCCTGGATCGGCCGGTCGACCTGATCACCTGCTTCCTGTACTCGATCCATTACAGCGCCGGGCTCGAGCGGCTCGCCGCCTGTATCGCCCATGTGCACGCCGCGCTGGCCGACCAGGGGCTGTTCTGCTTCAACGCCGTGGACAAGCAGCGGATCGACAACCGCTCGTACGTGTCTCACACCGCTCACCATGCCGATGGCCTGTTCGGCTTCAGTTCCGGCTGGTACTACAGCGGTCAGGGCGAGCGGCAATTGCTGCGGTTGCGCATCGAGAAGACGCTGGCCGGAGCCAGTCAGGTCTGGCAGGACGAGCATCCGATGGTGGCGGTGAGCTTCGCTGAACTGATCGCGCTGCTGGAACCGTATTTCGAGGTGCATGTGCTCGAGCACGACTACCAGAAGATCGCTCCGTGGGACACGGCGTCCGGCAACGCCATCTTCGCCTGCGTGAAGCGCTGATCGGCGTGCACGCAGCTAGCGCGCTCAGTGCAGCCGCTTGGCCGAGGTGCGCAGCCCGATCAGCTGATCGGCCTGTCGGGCCAGCTCGTCGAGCAGCAGGTCGCGCTGTTTCTCGGCTGCCTTCATGGCGCTCTGGCCGTGCTGCTTGACCAGGTAGCTGTAGATTTGCCGGACCTCCCTGGACTGGAAGATGGGCTGCAGATCCTGCACCGCCACCGCACCGTCTGAAGCCTGGCTCCGCGTGTTCATCAGCACCTGCGGGCCGCGCGCTACCAGCGGCATGAAGCCCTGCGCCTCGAAGTACCCGGCCTTGCCCGCCACGCACGCCACCTCCGCGTGGGGATAGCGCGACAGCATCCGTTCGAGCATCGCCCGGCCGATGCCCTGCCGGCGCTGCTCCGCGGTCACGGCCAGGTAGACCAGGGCGCAGGCCTCGGGGTCGTCCACATAGGGCAGGTAAAGTGCGAAGCCGAGCAGCGTCGCCGGATCTTCCGCATCCAGCGCCATGATCAACTCCGGTTTGCCGGGCTGCGCACCGTCCATGCTGTCGAGATAGCGATGCACCTCGAGCCCCACCACGTACTGATACAGCGGGTACAGCAGGTTGCTCGGTGTGAGCGAGACGGCGCTGATGTCGCCGAGGTAGTCCACCACCATCTGCAGCAGCTGGCCTTTCAGCGCTTCCGGCGGCGGGGTTTCCAGATGGGCGAGGGTGAACATGGGGGCTCCGGGGCGGTGCGGCAAAGGCGGCATTGTAAGGCCCAGGGGCAGGCAGCGGAGAGGGAAGTCGGTTCCATATCGCCCCTAGGAGCGGGAGGCTCCGCCCAGTCGCGGCGACCGAACGCCGCTTCGCTCGCGTCGCCCGGCCGCCATCCAGGCTCGCTAGCTCGCTAGCTCGCTTCGGCCTGGCGCTGGCTGACGCGGGGGCGTGGCGCGGCGATGGTGCTCTGCAGCTGCGCCACCAGCGCATCCACCTGACGCAGCGCCTCGGCCACCGAATTGGCCAGCAGCTCGCCCCCCACCTCCTGGCCCTCGATGGCGATCTGGTGGATGCGGGTGATGCCGATGAACCCCAGCGCGGTCGCCAGGTTCGGCTCCAGATGGTTAGTGGTGTTCGAAGCTCCTAAAGGGGACGCCGCGTTTCAGTTCGAATACTTTCATTAGTGAGTCTTTGTAAGTTATCTATCGCGGCGAACATCCAGTACTTCGTTCTGGCCTAATATTTCCTGAATTTTTTGTCTGACTCCGACCTTCGTCTCTTGTAGGGGCTGAAGGCCAAAGCGTTGTCGTTCGTTGTCAACCAAACGTCGAGGAAGATTTGCCTCGCAGTAATGTGCATACTGTTCAAAGAATATTCTGCTGTAAGCGCCGTCCTTAATTTCGGTAGGTTCGTTCAACGCCTTTCGTTTGTGCTTAACCCAAGGCTCTAGCGAATACCAGCAGGCCAGATACATTGGTCCCCATATGTTCATGAAGTGATTTCTTGAGACGAGATTATGGAGCGCCATGTATCCGATGCGCTGTAGGTTGACACCAACAATCTGTGCTGCTTCAAGCTCTTTGTCTGTCCAGCCATTTGGGTTTTCTTGCGGGTCGTGCGCCTTGCCGCAGTAACGATGCCTTTTATGGGCGTCTGTCAGTAAACGTATCTGAGGCTTGAGCGCATCCATTTCTGACATGGCCCAGCGTAGAATGTCAGCATCCCTCGAAATTGAGGACTCTCGAATGCTCTTGGAGCCTTGCTTTAACCCTGCGAGCAATACAAGGGTGAGTACGACCATGATTACGTCGGATAGTCCGGATACTCCGCTCCAGTCAAATTTGCTGAGCTCAACTTTAATGTCGGTAAACATCGTTATTAATTTCTCGACGATTTAATCCACGTTATTGCGGGGGCGTTCCCTATCTAGGCGCAGCAGAGAACTCCATCCTTGCTATGCTCGGACGCCTTTGCATGCTGGAAAGCGCGAGCACCCCCAAAATGAGCGGCCAGCGTTGCTTCCGCGTTTAGCCTGGCGCTTCACCATCAAAGCTTGGCACGTAGGGCAGGTTGGCTGAATGGCTTGATTGGATTGGCCCAATGTGACATCGGAACAAGGCTGTGCTGACCCAGAAGTTTGACTTGTCGTGGAATATGGCTGTTGGCGGGCGGACGCGGCGCGACTCTGACGGATCATGTCGTTCAGCTCAGCGCCTTCGATCAATTGCAGATTCTTTCCTTGGGCGAACGCCTTGGCGTCCTCGGTGAACCGACCCGATATAACGACGAAGCCGCCTTTTGCTCCCTCGGCCGTCATGACACCGAACAACTCACGTATTACGTTGACCTGGACCAGCTGGCGGCGCCATTGCTTGCATTGGACTAGGTACTTTTCTCCATCCTTGAGCAGCACCAAGTCGATGCCGCCATCGGCCCCACCTTGGCCAGTCTCCTGAACGGTAAAACCCTTGCGTCGGAACGCTTCGCCTACGAGCAACTCGAACTCGCGCCAGCTTATGGATTCCAGCGTGTTCTCGTTGCTTGCGACGGAGTCGAAGAGCTTCTTGCGCCGCATGCGGCCAAAGATCGAAGCGATGGCTCCGAATACCAGCGCGGCAGGGACGAAGTACTGCGCGGGTACCGCCAATCCGCGAAGCATCATGCCGGACATGTGGCTGCCTAAATCGGCTGAATTGGTTGGTTCCGGTATCGGTGAAGTGACGATGCTGTTGAGCCACAGGTACGCGATGAGCGCCAGTGGAAGGGTGATCCACCAGGGCATCAATGCTGCGAGATCGATCAGGTCTTCGAAAGGGGATTGCTTGCGGCGGCGAGCCATATCGCTTCCTTGTGATGGCTAGATGATTGCGCAGCGCAATGTGCCGGTAGACCGGATAATCGGCAAGCGGTTTGTGCGCTTGGGTGACCGTCGGCGTTTGGGCTGGCGACGGGGTGGAAACGGCGAAGCCTTTTCAATCCGTCATATACCGGCTACTCGCTTCAGGGGCGAAACTTCTGTTCCGCCCTGCTGGGCGGGTCACTTTTGTCAGTCGCGACAAAAGTAACCAAAAACGCTTGCCCCGCCATCCGGCCCTGCGCTTCGCTCCGGGTTCGTTCGCTCCATCGCCATTCCAGGGGCACGCCGCGAAGGGCCATCCCTGGCCCATCGCGGCTCTCGCGGCATCCATGCCGCTCAACCCCTTCCACGGCGATTCCACTCACCCTCCTGAAGGGGCGGTTGGTGTCGCCTGCCGGTCTGTACAGAAGAAATAGATAATCCAAAGGACTCTCGGGCGACTCGGACTCCGATCCCCGTCAGGAGGCCGAGTAGAGGTGTTGCGTAGCAGCGTAGGGTGGAAGACGGCGAAGCCTTTTCCACGCGTCAGTCCGCATTCCTTGCGAATCCCTCCGCTTCATCACCGCACCAATCTACTGGGTAGATCCCAGCTCCGACGGCTCGATGAAAACTCGAATAGGGCCAGTCGACGACATGCTCCACCAAACCGTGCTTTAACGGATTTCGATGCACATAGTCGACGTGATGTCGGTAATCCCGTTCATCCTGGATCAGATGCTCCCAATAGCGCCGTTGCCAGATCCCGCGTTCGCCGCGGGAGCGCTGAGTTGCCGTCAGTACTTCGGTCTTAGGCAAGCGTCGGACGAAAGCGAACTTGATGATTTTCCAGCGCAGGGCGAAATCGGCGTCGCCATCCGGGAGCGTCCAGACGCAATGCATGTGGTCGGGCAGAACGACCCAGGCGTCGATGTGGAAGGGATGGCGTGAGCGTGTGGCTCGCACCGTCTCGCGGAGCAGGTCGATATGGCGGACCAGCAGGTCGCTGCGGCGGTTGAGCAAGTTGACCGTGAAGAAGTACGTGGCGCCCGGCACATGGGCGCGGCGGTAGCGGGACATGGTGGCTCATCCTTGAGCGTTGTGTTGGCGGGAGGTTCGTATCGGTGGATAAGCAAAGCGTTATCCACCCTACGACATCTCAACCGCCCACACCGCCGACGCATCGACGTTGCCGGAACGTAGGGTGGAAAACGGCGAAGCCTTTTCCACGCGTTTCTTCCAGGCTACCTCGCTCCGTTCCCCGTCAGGAGGCCGAGTGGAGGTGTTGCGTAGGGGGACGAGCCGCATGGATGCGGCGAGAGGGCTAGGCGCCCCCGCATAAAGGGCCAAGGATGGCCCTTGTAAAGCCGGCCCCCGGAGCAGCGCCGGAGCGAGGGAAGTCTGGCCGCAGGCCAGACCCGGATGCCGGGTGGCCTTCTCTTTGGTTACTTTCTCTTGGCCAGACAAGAGATACGTAGCGTAGCGAAGTAACAGCCGAAGGCTGGCCCGAAGGGTGAGCGAAGCGAGTCAAGTGACTCGCCGTGCAAGGCGAAACCTGTCGGTGGAACCAAGGAAAGCGTGGCGGGGGACACGGACCGGCGAGCCGGCAGCAGAAAATAAATCTGTCCCCTTTTTTCTCAAAGCTAACGGCGGTACACAGACAAGAACCAGAATGTTCAGTCATCGGAAACCCTTCGATAGCTTGTGGATAAATACACATAAAGATTAATCTAAGGGCGGGCCGTGGCCCGCTGCTTTAAGAAACTGTCCACTGATAACTGGTTTTGTAATAGGTTTCTATTTGATCATTATAGGTGATGTAGTCAATGGTCCACATGTCGACTTTGATTTCATTTCCCCAAATATCTTTTGTGGTGTGATATTTGGCTTCGTCTAATAAGTTTGCATAAACAAAGCTAGAGATTCCAATGTGCTCATAAGATTTTCGAGTGTCTCCGATCTTTACTGACCTATTTACAGCATTCCCTATCCATACCAGGTCTCTATTGTTTGTTCCGCTTGCCCCTACTTTTGTACAGATAATTTTCCCGTCATCAATTCCAATGCCGAAGTCTACGCTGGAGTATTTCTCAAGACTTTTTTTGACGTTGGATTCATCGCTGTTGAGCATGTATTTAATTTGCATTGCGGCGATAACCGCATTCGTTAATGAGCGTTTAGTTGTGCCTTGAAAGAAGCACAATATACCATCGCCGTTAAAACTTCTAACTTCTCCGGACAGGCACTTGACGATACTGACTATAGTGTGAAAGTAGGCTTTGTGAATTTTGGCTACTGTTCGACGGTTATGTTTATTGAGTGTTTTTGTGGAGCCTCTCATGTCGATAAATAATGTTGTTGCCTCAAATCTCAGTCCGGTGTTGCTAAAGGTGAGTTTTGAGTTTTCAAGGTCAGGAACATAATTTACATCGGTTACGTCCATGTTGCTGTCAATTATATCTTTTACTTAATCTTCGATTTCTTTCTTCATTTATTTGTGATCTCTGTTCAAGAATATGGCTGCGGCCAATATTGGTGTGGCAAATGCTGAAGTGCTTAGCCATATGGATATTTTGAATAAATAGTATTTGCGTGCGGCAATTTTCGCGTTGTTTATTATTTGCTCGGCGAGCATTATTTCGTAGTCATTTATCTTTTCTGAGTTGAGGGTTGCCTTTTTTATAGCTTTTATATATTCGTAGGGTGTGTATCCGGCTATGCTGGAAAAATATATTAAATTCTCGCTTTTCTGCGGTTTTGGTAAGAATGCTCTTATTTCCAATGAGGGGATTAGCGAAACTAGGAGAAATATTGAGCTGGCGGCCAGCTGTGCTATTGCGGCAAGCAGGAATAATTGGAGAAAGTTGTTGAGCGAATAATCCTTCGCTGCCTGGGCTATTCCAAAAATCACAGCAATGTTGCCGGCTAGGAGTGTTGCGCACTTTGCTTCTGCGAACTTCAGCCAGTCATTTGTATTACTGAATAAATCGTTGAGCAACATATTTTCCTCAAAAAAAAGCCCCGCATAAGGCGGGGCTTTTTACTCTTTCGCTACCCCGAACATCCATTTCCGGTAAGCGTTTCTAAACTATCAAAAGGTCTTGGCTTAGGCCTCAATCCCAGCTCAAAGCTCCACCAGTCTGATACTCAATCACCCGCGTCTCAAAGAAGTTCTTCTCCTTCTTCAGGTCCATGATCTCGCTCATCCACGGGAACGGGTTGGTAGTGCCTGGATACTCTTCCTTCAGGCCAATCTGCGTCAGACGACGGTTGGCGATGAACTTGAGGTAGTCCTCCATCATTGCGGCGTTCATGCCGAGCACGCCACGGGGCATGGTGTCGCGGGCGTATTCGATTTCCAGCTGGGTGCCCTGGAGGATCATCTGGGTCGCTTCGTCCTTCATCTCGGCGTCCCACAGGTGCGGGTTCTCGATCTTGATCTGGTTGATCATGTCGATGCCGAAGTTCAGGTGCATGGACTCGTCACGCAGGATGTACTGGAACTGCTCGGCGGTGCCGGTCATCTTGTTGCGGCGGCCCATGGAGAGGATCTGGGTGAAGCCGCAGTAGAAGAAGATGCCTTCGAGCACGCAGTAGTAGGCGATGAGGTTCTTCAGGAACTGCTTGTCGGTCTCCGGGGTGCCGGTCTGGAAGGTCGGGTCGGAGATGGAGCGGGTGTACTTGAGGCCCCAGCTGGCCTTCTTCGCGACGCTCGGGATCTCGTGGTACATGTTGAAGATCTCGCCTTCATCCATGCCCAGCGATTCGATGCAGTACTGGTAGGCGTGGGTGTGGATCGCCTCTTCGAAGGCCTGGCGCAGGATGTACTGGCGGCACTCGGGGTTGGTGATCAGGCGGTAGGTGGCCAGCACTAGGTTGTTGGCGACCAGGCTGTCGGCGGTGGAGAAGAAGCCGAGGTTGCGCTTGACGATGCGGCGCTCGTCTTCGCTGAGGCCGTCCTTGCTCTTCCACAGGGCAATGTCGGCGTTCATGTTCACTTCCTGCGGCATCCAGTGGTTGGCGCAACCATCCAGATACTTCTGCCAGGCCCAGTCGTACTTGAAGGGGACGAGCTGGTTGAGGTCGGCGCGGGCGTTGATCATGCGCTTCTCGTCGACGCGCACGCGGGCGGCTTCGCCTTCCAGTTCGTTGAGGCCCTCGCGGATGTCCAGCTCGTTCAGCGCGCGCTTGGCGCGGGCGATGGCGTCGGAGTCGTCAGCGGCAACGGCGCGGGCTTCTTCCACGGAACCGGCGGCTTCGTTGTCCAGCTTGGCGGTGGCCTGGCTTGCCGGCTGCGCGGCAGTGGTGGCCGGCGCGGCGGTGGTGGTGTCTTCTTCGTCGAATTCGTCCCAGCTCAGCATGTGCGATTGCTCCTGATCGGGGACCGGGGCTTGGCCGGTCGGATGTATTTGGGTGGCTTTTGGTTTGCACGCAAAAGCGCGGAATTGTTGGTCATTCCTGACCGTGGGAGTGGGCGGCAGGGTGGATGCGCAAAGCGGTATCCACCCGACGAATCAGCACCACTCGGTGCGAGGGCGGAGCTGGGCGAGTGAGCGCAAGGCGCCTGTCGAGTCGGAACCCCTGAGCGTACAGTTGTACGTGATGGGGTCCGGCTCGGCAGGCAACGCGGCGATCGCCGTCCAGATGCGTCCGCCTCCCTTTGTTACTGGCAGGCTTCGCAGTCGGGGTTATCGATACTGCACGCCAGCGGCACCGGAGCCGGCTTCGGCTCTGCAGTAGCCGGCGCGGCGCTGGCGGAGTTCGCCGCCTCGCTGCCACCACTGGACACGGCATTCAGCTTGCCGGTGTTGATGGTGGACTTCTCGGTGCTGGTCGCGGCCAGGGCACGGAGGTAGTAGGTGGTCTTCAGGCCACGGTACCAGGCCATGCGGTAGGTCACGTCGAGCTTCTTGCCCGAGGCGCCGGCGATGTAGAGGTTCAGCGACTGCGCCTGATCGATCCACTTCTGGCGGCGGCTGGCGGCGTCGACGATCCACTTGGTTTCCACTTCGAAGGCGGTGGCGTACAGGTCTTTCAGATCCTGCGGGATGCGCTCGATCTGCTGTACGGAGCCGTCGTAGTACTTGAGGTCGTTGACCATCACCGGGTCCCACAGGCCGCGGGCCTTGAGGTCGTGGACCAGGTACGGGTTGATCACGGTGAACTCGCCGGACAGGTTCGATTTGACGTACAGGTTCTGGTACGTCGGCTCGATGGACTGCGACACGCCAACGATGTTGGAGATGGTCGCGGTCGGGGCGATGGCCATGATGTTGGAGTTGCGGATGCCTTTCTTCACGCGCTCGCGGATCGGCGCCCAGTCCAGGGATTCGCTCAGGTCGACGTCGATGTACTTCTGGCCACGGGCCTCGATGAGGATCTGCTGCGAATCCAGCGGCAGGATGCCCTTGGACCACAGCGAGCCTTCGAAGCTGGAGTAGGCGCCACGCTCGTCGGCCAGGTCACAGGAGGCCTGGATGGCGTAGTAGCTGATGGCTTCCATGGACTTGTCGGCGAAGTCGATGGCGGCATCGGAGCCGTAGGCGATGTGCTGCAGGTACAGGGCGTCCTGGAAGCCCATGATGCCCAGGCCCACCGGGCGGTGCTTGAAGTTGGCGTTCTGCGCCTGCGGCACGCTGTAGTAGTTGATGTCGATGACGTTGTCGAGCATGCGCACGGCGGTGCGCACGGTGCGCTCCAGCTTGGCCGCGTCCAGCTTGCCGTCGACGATGTGGTTGACCAGGTTGATCGAGCCCAGGTTGCAGACGGCGATCTCGTCCTTGTTGGTGTTCAGGGTGATCTCGGTGCACAGGTTGGAGCTGTGCACTACGCCGACGTGCTGCTGCGGGCTGCGCAGGTTGCACGGGTCCTTGAAGGTCAGCCACGGGTGGCCGGTCTCGAACAGCATCGAGAGCATCTTGCGCCACAGGTCCTTGGCCGGCAGGGTCTTGAACAGCTTGATCTTGCCGTACTTGGTCAGCTCTTCGTAGTACTCGTAACGCTCCTCGAAGGCGCGGCCGGTGAGGTCGTGCAGGTCGGGTACGTCGGACGGGGAGAACAGGGTCCAGGGGCCGTCATCGAACACGCGCTTCATGAACAGGTCCGGAATCCAGTTCGCGGTGTTCATGTCGTGGGTACGGCGACGGTCGTCACCGGTGTTCTTGCGCAGCTCGAGGAATTCCTCGATGTCCAGGTGCCAGGTTTCCAGGTAGGCGCAGACTGCGCCCTTGCGCTTGCCGCCCTGGTTGACCGCCACGGCGGTGTCGTTGACCACTTTCAGGAACGGCACGACGCCCTGGCTCTTGCCGTTGGTGCCCTTGATGTAGGCGCCCAGCGCGCGTACCGGGGTCCAGTCGTTGCCCAGGCCGCCGGCGAATTTGGACAGCAGGGCGTTGTCGCGGATGGAGTCGTAGATGCCGCCCAGGTCGTCCGGCACGGTGGTCAGGTAGCACGAGGACAGCTGCGGACGCAGGGTGCCGGCGTTGAACAGGGTCGGCGTCGAGGCCATGTAGTCGAAGGACGACAACAGGTTGTAGAACTCGATGGCGCGCGCTTCTTTCTGCTCTTCCTCGATGGCCAGGCCCATGGCGACGCGCATGAAGAAGATCTGCGGCAGCTCGAAGCGGACGTTGTCCTTGTGGATGAAGTAGCGGTCGTACAGGGTCTGCAGGCCGAGGTAAGTGAACTGCTGGTCACGCTCATGGTTGAGCGCGGCGCCCAGCTTGGCCAGGTCGTAGCTCTTGAGCTTGGAATCGAGCAGTTCGAACTCGACGCCTTTCTCGATGTAAGCCGGCAGGGCCTTGGCGTAGAGATCGGCCATCTCGTGGTGAGTGGCGGACTCTGCTACGCCGAGGAAGCCCAGGGCTTCGGCACGCAGGGTGTCCATCAGCAGACGCGCGGTGACCTGGCTGTAGTTCGGCTCGCGCTCGACCAGGGTGCGGGCAGTCATCACCAGCGCGGTGTTGACGTCCTTCTCGGCCACGCCGTCGTAGAGGTTCTTCAGGGTCTCGCGCTCGATCAGCGGGCCATCGACTTCGGCCAGGCCTTCGCAGGCCTCGGTGATGATGGTCTGCAGGCGGCCCATGTCCAGCGGCTGCTGGCTGCCATCGGCGCGGGTGACGCGGATGCTCGGGTGCGGCTGGGCGATGTCGCTGCTGCCGCTGGCACTCTTGCGCTTGACGGCCTGGGCTTCGCGGTAGATCACGTAGTCACGCGCGACCTTCTGCTCGCCGGCACGCATCAGGGCCAGTTCGACCTGGTCCTGGATTTCCTCGATATGGATGGTGCCACCGGAGGGCATGCGACGGCGGAAGGTGGCGGTGACCTGCTCGGTCAGACGCGCGACGGTGTCATGGATGCGCGAGGAAGCAGCAGCGTTACCGCCTTCCACTGCGAGAAAGGCCTTGGTGATGGCGACGGTGATCTTGTCGTCGGTGTAGGGGACGACGGTACCGTTGCGCTTGATCACGCGCAGCTGGCCCGGGGCGGTAGCCGCCAGATCCGGTGCATCGGCTGATAGCGGGTTCTCGCGAGTGGATTGGTTTTGCATGGGGGCTCCGGATTCTCTTCTGGTCGCGGTTCTATCTGTCTGCGGGCTCGATTGAGCACGGCGTTGTCTGTTGCATAAGCCATGCCCCGCATGGCGGGCGCATGTGTGTCGCAAGGAAAACGTGACCCTGGCCATTCGCTGGCGGAGTCGGTGTCCGGAAGGATAGTCAGGCTGGAGGAACTGTCAACACAATATGTTGTGTTTTGTCGTGGCTCCGAGCACAGCTGCTAGATCCGGGCTTGAAGTCGTCATGGCGGCCTTGCGGTCTTGCTGTTGCGCTTGACCTGAGGCGCCGAACAATGTTGCAGAACTGATCGGGAGGAGGGCTGCGCGCCCGGCTCGATATTTCTTCACTTGTGTCGTTTCGCGTGCCAGAACCCAACATCTAGGGGCTTAGACGCGCAGAGGCGACAAGATAATGCTGGCTCGGGGCCAATGCAAGACCGCCTCCGGGGATAAGCTGTGGATAAGGTGTGAGCCCTTTGTGGGTTAAAGCACAGCGCCCGGCCACAGCCCGCATGGCTTCGGCGCCTGCGCGAAAGCCGACGAAATACGCACCGCCGGGCGCATTTTCACGGATTGGGCCGACACTAGATGTTGTGTTTGCCCTTGCACGTTTTTTGTGCATCGTGCGCGGGCAGGCGTTGGGTACAATGCGCGCTGTTCGGTTTGTGGCCTGACGCGTAGACAGGGGGCGGGGATGGAACAAGAGACGTGGCGTATTCTCATCGTCGAGGACGATCGGCGACTGGCCGAGCTGACGCAGGAGTATCTGCACGGCAATGGCGGCTTCGAGGTGTCGATCGAGTCGGACGGCGCCTGTGCGGTCGAGCGCATCATCGAGGAGCGTCCGGACCTGGTGGTGCTCGACCTGATGCTGCCCGGCGAAGACGGCCTGTCGATCTGCCGACGGGTGCGCGACCGCTACGATGGGCCGATCCTCATGCTCACCGCGCGGGCCGATGATCTCGATCAGGTGCTGGGGCTAGAAACCGGCGCCGACGATTACGTCTGCAAGCCGGTGCGGCCGCGGCTGCTGCTGGCGCGCATCCGCGCCCTGCTGCGGCGCCGAGAGGCGGAAGTGCCGGCCAGCGCCAAGCGCCTGCAGTTCGGCCCGCTGGTGATCGACAGCGCCCTGCGCGAGGCCTGGTTGCGCGAACACCAGATCGAGCTGACCGGCGCCGAGTTCGATCTGCTCTGGCTGCTCACGTCCAACCCCGGGCGCATCCTCTCCCGTGAAGAAATCTTCGCCCAGTTGCGCGGCATCGAATACGACGGCCAGGACCGCTCCATCGATGTGCGTATTTCGCGTATCCGCCCGAAGATCGGCGATGACCCGGATCACCCCAGGCTGATCAAGACGGTGCGCGGCAAGGGCTATCTGTTCGTTTCCGAAGCGGCTGCGGCGCTGGTGTAGCGCCGTTCTCCATGAATTCGATCTTCCTGCGCATCTACGGCGGCATGCTTGGCGTGCTAGTGCTGGTCGCGCTGCTCGGCGCCGGCGGGCTGCATCTGCTCAACCAGTTTCGCGCCGACGATCACCGCGAGCGCCTGGCCAGCGGCACCTTCCGCCTGATGGCACACAACATGAGCAGCATGACGCCCGTCGAGCGGCGCCAGGCCGCCAACCTCTGGGGGCGGCTGCTGGGCATTCCGCTGCGGGTGCGGACGCTGGACGATGTCAGCCTGGATAGCCGGCTGGAGGCGCGCCTTCTACGCGGGCAGGTGCTGGTCGAGCAGATCCGGCCGCGCAGCACCACGGTATTCAGCCTGGTCAGCGCCCGCGATCGGCTGGTGCTCACCGGCGAGGTGGAGCAGCTGAGCGAGCAGCTGGCGCGCGCCACCATCTATCTGCTGATCGACGAGCTGATCCGCTATCCCGAAGCGGAGCAGCCCAGGCGGCTCGCCGAGCTGAAGCAGGCGCGCGGCTTCGGCTTCGATCTGGAGCTGCTGACCCGCGACAATGCCAACCTCGACGACGATCAGCGCCGACGCCTGGACGAAGGCGATACCGTGATGGCCCTGGCCCGCGGCGGTGATGCCGTGCGCGTGTTCGCCGCCATCGCCGGTACGCGCTGGATCATGCTGCTCGGCCCGCTACATCAGATGAATCCCTATCCGCCGCAGCTGCTGGTACTGATCGGTGTGCTCGGGCTGTCGCTGATCGGCCTGACGGTCTACCTGCTGGTGCGCCAGCTCGAGCAGCGCCTGAGCGTGCTGGAAAGCGCAGCCACGCGCATCGCGGCGGGCAATCTGGAAACCCGCGTGCCGGACGTCGGCACCGACTCGGTGGGCCGACTGGCGTTGGCCTTCAATGGCATGGCCAAGCATCTGCAGCGCTTGCTGGCAGTACAGCGGGAGATGGTCAGCGCCGTCGCCCACGAGCTGCGCACTCCTGTCGCGCGCCTGCGCTTCGGCCTGGAGATGACCGCCGAGGCCCAGACCGACGAGGCGCGGCAGAAATACCTGGCCGGCATGGATGGCGACATCGACGACCTCGACGCGCTAGTGGACGAGATGCTGGTGTATTCACGGCTGGAGCGCGGTTCGCCGAACCTGAGTTTCCAGCAGGTGGAGCTGGGAGCGCTGGTCGATCAGGTGATCGGCGAACTGGCGCCCTTGCGCCCGGATGTCAGCGTCGACCGCGGCGAGTGCGTGGTCGCCGAAGACGGCAGCGGTTGGGCCGATGCCGAGCCCCAATACCTGCGCCGTGCGCTGAGCAACCTGATCACCAATGCCATGCGCCATGCCGAGCGGCAGGTGCGGGTCAGCTTCGCCATTAACGGGCAAACGGCGCGGCTGGATGTGGACGACGACGGCCCCGGTGTGCCGGAAGCGGACTGGGAAAAGGTCTTCACGCCATTCCTGCGTCTGGACGACAGCCGCACCCGTGCGTCGGGCGGGCACGGGCTGGGCCTGTCCATCGTGCGACGCATCATCTACTGGCATGGCGGCCGTTCCCAGGTCGGGCACAGCGAGTTCGGTGGCGCGCGTTTCAGTCTGGTCTGGCCGCGACAGCACGTGGATTGAGCTGACGTTCCCACAGCTGCGGCAGGGCGGGCTTCAGCCCGCTGGAAGCTGTGGCGAGGGCGAGGACTGGTGGGCTGAAGCCCACCCTACGCGAGTGCTACGTAGTGCCCGCGCCCCGTCTCCATCAACGAATCCGGCCTTCATCCAGCGTCAGCTCTTCCTTGGCGAAGTCATCCACGTCGATCACCTTGCGGCGCGCCAGCTCGGCCATGCGCAGCTGTTCGGCTTCGGCCGGATCGAGCGCGCCGGCGGTCAGCGCTGCGTCGATCGGATGTTCGCCCGGCAACGGCCGCAGCGTGCCGCCTTTCATCGCCCTGGCCAGCTTCTTCGCCGCACCCTGGCTGGCGGCCAGGGCGTCGAAGGCATGCTTCAGCGCGCCCAGAGGCTGCTCGGGGTCCTGCGGGCGATACATGCCGTCGAGGATGCGTTCCAGCGCCGGATCGCCCTCGGGGCGGCCGAGCAGAGCGGCGACTTCCGCATCCAGCACGTCGGACGGCCCCTTATGCCGTGCACCGAAGGGGAACACCAGGGCATGCAGCAGGTGCCCGAGAATGCGGTTGGGGAAGTTGGCCAGCACTTCCTGCAGCGCGCTTTCGGCTTTCTCCAGGCAGTCCTCCAGCGCCCAGCGCAGCAGCGGCTCCTGTTCGGCCGGGTGGCCGAGGTCGTGGAACTGCTTGAGCGCAGCCGAGGCGAGGTAGAGATGACTGAGCACGTCGCCCAGGCGCGCGGACAGCCGTTCGCGACGCTTGAGCTCGCCGCCCAGCAGCATCATCGACAGATCGGCCAGCATGGCGAAGGCTGCGGCGATGCGGTTGAGCGCGCGGAAGTAGGGCTGCGTCACGGCGGTGCCGGGCACTCGCCCCATCAGGCCGAAGCTCAGGCCCAGCAGCAGGGTGCTGGCCGTGTTGCTGACGGCGAAGCCGATGTGCTGCATCAGCAGGTCGTCGAACTTGTTCACCGCGGCGTCGCGGTCCGGCTCATGGACCAGCTCCATTTCCCGCAGCACGAACGGATGGCAGCGGATCGCGCCCTGACCGAAGATCATCAGGTTGCGCGAGAGGATATTGGCACCTTCCACGGTGATGGAGATCGGCGCCGACAGCCACATCCGCCCGAGGTAGTTGTTCGGGCCGAGGATGATGCCCTTGCCGCCGTGGATATCCATGGCGTCGGTGATGCAGGCGCGGCCGCGTTCGGTGAGGTGGTACTTGAGAATGGCCGACAGCACCGAGGGCTTTTCGCCCAGGTCGACGGCGTTGGCGGTGAGGATACGTGCCGCGTCCATCAGCCAGGCGTTGCCGCCGATGCGCGCCAGCGGTTCCTGGATGCCTTCGAAGGCGGCGAGCGGCACGTTGAACTGCTCGCGGACCTGCGCATAGCGACCGCTCACGTAGCTGCAGACCTTGGCGGCGCTGGTGCCGGTCGCCGGCAGGGAGATCGAGCGGCCGACCGACAGGCAGTTCATCAGCATCATCCAGCCTTTGCCGATCATGTCGCGGCCGCCGATGATGGCTTCCAGTGGCACGAAGACGTCCTTGCCCCAGTTCGGCCCATTCATGAAGGCTGCGCCCAGCGGCAGATGGCGACGGCCGATCTCAACGCCGGGCGTGTCGGTGGGGATCAGCGCCAGGCTGATGCCGAGCTCTTCTTCATCGCCCAGCAGGTGGTCCGGGTCGTAGGTCTTGAAGGCCACGCCGAGCAGCGTCGCCACCGGGCCGAGGGTGATGTAGCGCTTCTCCCAGTTCAGGCGCAGGCCGAGCACTTCCTCGCCTTGCCATTGGCCGCGGCAGATCACGCCGCTGTCGTTCATGGCGCCGGCATCGCTCCCGGCGTAGGGGCCGGTGAGGGCGAAGCAGGGGATGTCGGTGCCGTTGGCCAGGCGTGGCAGGTAGTGGTTGCGTTGCTCCTCGGTGCCGTAGTGCATCAGCAGCTCGGCCGGGCCGAGGGAGTTGGGCACCATCACGGTGCTGGCAAGGTCGCCGCTGCGGGTGGCGAGCTTCATCACGATCTGCGAATGGGCATAGGCGGAGAAGCCCTTGCCGCCATATTCCTTGGGGATGATCAGGGCAAAGAAGCCCTCGGCCTTGATGTAGTCCCAGGCGGCGGGCGGCAGGTCCATCCGTTGGGCGATGTCCCATTCGCTGGCCAGCGCACAGAGGGTTTCGGTTGGGCCGTCGAGGAAGGCCTGTTCCTCGGCGGTCAGGTGCGCCTTCGGGTAGCCGAGCAGGGTGTCCCAATCCGGGCGGCCGCTGAACAGCTCGCCATCCCACCAAACGGTGCCGGCGTCGATGGCGTCGCGCTCGGTGGCGGAAATCGGCGGTAGGACTTTCTTGAACCAGTCGAACATAGGGCCGCTGAAATAGCGCAGGCGCACATCGGCGACGAGCAGTGGCACGGCCACGGCGATCAGCACCAGCCAGAGCAGGAACACCACCACCCCGGAGGTTTCCGCCGCGGTCATGAAGATCAGGTAGGTGGCGACGATCGCCAGTGCCAGCCGGGGCGCTACGCGCAGGTGGGCGAGCACGGCGATGCCGAGCAGGAGTACCAACAGCCAGAGCAGCGTCATGAGTCTTGTCCTTTATGGGTGAAATGCTTCCGTCTTCAGCATAGGCGCTCGCGGCCGAGCGGGCGTGGGACGCGGTGTCGCCGCAGGCCGTCGGCCCGCGGCGGTGATTCATCAGGTGCTGGGCTGGATCCCGCTCGGTTGGCTTTCGGGATCGCCGGCGGGCTGGTTGGCTGCTTTCTCCTGCGGCATGCCGGCCACGCAGACCTCGGGCAGTCGCCCGCCAATGAACTCGACCCTGCGGATCGGGAAGGCGAACTGCACGTCCATTTCGCGCAGACCTTCGAGCAGGGCCAGGTTGATCGCCTGCTGGGTGTCCATGTACCGGTTGTAGTCCGATACCTGCATGATGTAGACGACTTCGAAGGTCAGCTGGCTGTCGTCGAACCCCAGGAAATGCGCGCGATCGAACTTGGCCACCTCGATGCCCTCGATGATGCGTTTCACCAGGGCGGCAACTTCCTTCACCTTCTCGGTCGGCGTGTTGTAGGTGATGCCGAACTTGAAGACGATCCGCCGCGTGTTCATGCGCTTGTAGTTGTGCACGATCTGGCGCAGCAGGTCGGCGTTGGCGATCACCACCTGCTCGCCGCTCAGGGCGCGGATGCGGGTGGTCTTCAGGCCGATATGCTCAATGTTGCCGGCCACCTCGCCGAACACCACGAAGTCGCCGATCTCGAAGGGCTTGTCCACGCCGATGGACAGCGAGGCGAAGATGTCGCTGAGCAGCGTCTGCACGGCCAGCGCGATGGCGATACCGCCGACGCCGAGGCTGGCGATCATGGCGGTGATGTCGACGCCCAGGTTGGCCAGGATCGACAGCAGCATCATGGTCCAGACCACGATGCGGATCATGATGCCGATGATGGTCGTGGTCACCGGATTACGCGCCTTGCCGTCGCGGGTCAGGCTCTCCATCCACAGGCGCACGCCGGTATCCATCCACAGGGCGATCTGGAACGCCAGGGCGATGAACCAGCCATGGGACATGGTCGATTCCCAGCGTGGCGACAATTCGACCGTCTTCAGGGCGATGAGCAGTGAGAAAGCCAGGATCAGCAGGTTGCTGGTGCGCGAAAGCAGTTCAGCTGCGATGCCGAGAAACTTGGTCTTCGCTCCGGTCGCCAGCTTGCTCAGGCGTCGGGTCACGATGCCTAGAATGGTGCGCAGGACCAGAAAGCTGACGATGGTGATGCCCAGCACGATGGCCAGGTTGATCCAGAAAGTCTCGTTTAGCAGGGCGTCCCAGTTCATCCAATCCTCCGGTAAGGGTGCGCATGAATGCGGCGAAGACCACGTTTTTCAGTGGTCCTCGCTGCGCAGAAGTTCCCTTGTCGGTGGTCTGCCGAAGGTGGGCGCCTAGTGCGGCGTGAGGGCAGGATCAGTCGGGACTGAACACCGGGGCGAGCGTTTCGTAGGCGCCGGCGTTGACGACACGGCTGTAGCCGAGCCCCTCGAGAACGTCCTGGGCGGCCGAAGAGCGTCGGCCGCTACGGCAATAGACGACGATGGGCGTGTCTTTGGCGGGCGCCAGGGCGGCGATGTGTCGGGCCAGGTCCGGCGTCTCGATGCGAACCGCGCCGGGCAGGGCGCCTTCGGCGAACTCGTCCGCGGTTCGAACATCGATCAGCACGGTTTCCGGTTGCTGCAGGAGCTTGAGGGCGGCGGCCTGGTCAATCTCGCCGGCGTTGGCGCCGAAGCCGAGAGCGCCGAGCAGCAGTAGGGTGAGAGCGCGCATTTTCGGACTCCTCGCGGCGCGCTGTGGGGCGCGCTCAGCTGAATATGCGGGACAGGTTCGGAAGGATCAGGATCACTGCCGTGGCGATCACGATCAGTGTCGCCTGACGAAATTTCTTCTGCTTGAGCATGACATGGCCTTTTCTTCTTTTGTGTAGCGGATTGTCGCCTTGTCGCGATGGCTGAGACGGCACGCGGCCCGCGGTTTCCAGAAAGCTCTCTGCGAAAACGAGACGCGCTGATCATTCGGCCCTGGCGGAAAGATGCAAGCAAGTTCCACACCAGCAATCGGGCTGAAGAAGGGAGCCAAGCGCATCTTCAGGTTGTCTTCCATGAGTAGACAGAACTGGAGGGCTACCGATGAACAAGCCAATGCTATCGCTGTTGGTGCTGCTCAGTGCCGCATCCACCGCCGCCTTCGCCCAGCAGCAGGACATGACGCTGCAGCAGGAGCGTGATCAGATGGGCGCCGATTTGGAGGACAATCGCCAGCAGATCGGCCGGGATATCAACCGAATCCGCGAGTCGGATGCCTCGCAGAATCAGACGCAGGGCATCAATCGCGGCGGCGTGCAGAG
>Ga0172375_10000248_pt1 | contig 84885 bp, 84 predicted proteins | sample LakKiv1m_FD_114537 | JGI IMG/M metagenome (GOLD analysis project Ga0172375, IMG submission 114537) | Freshwater microbial communities from Kabuno Bay, South-Kivu, Congo - kab_092012_11.1m | ecosystem: Environmental > Aquatic > Freshwater > Lake | place: Democratic Republic of the Congo... | reverse complement strand
TGAGATAATGGTTATACAGGGTAATGAAACCCCGAATACCAGTATATTTGCAATGTATTTTATGAAAAAACGGCACGTGGCTATTTTCTCAAAGAGTGCAATATGTTAATGAACTTATGCAGATCGGACCATATTTCCGACCTTGTCTTGAAATTTTCTATTTTACTTCCACGATTTCGTATTCCTTTTCTCCACTCGGCGTGGCAGCCGTCACTTTATCTCCAGCATTCTTGCCCATCAAAACCTTCCCGAGCGGAGATTCGTTAGATATTTTTCCGCCCAGCGGATCGGCTTCATTGGATCCGACAATATCAAAAGTTTGCTCGTCCCCATTGAACTTCACCCGCACCTTGGAACCCATCTGGATGGCCGTACTGCCTTTTATGAAACTGGCGACCTGGGAAGTGCGGATCTGGTTTTCGAGCTCCATAATGCGCCGTTCGTTGTCCGCCTGCTGCCTCTTGGCTTCAGTATATTCGGCATTTTCGGAAAGATCGCCCTGTTCTTTCGCTTCTTTTATGATTAGGGCGATTTTTTTTCGCATTTCAGTCTTCCTCATCTCCAGCTCTTCTTCCAGCTTTTTTCGCCCCTCGGGAGTCAATAGTTTTGTCATAGATTGAACTTAATTTAAAAGCACTCTTTTTGAGCACTAAATAATAAAAATATTTTTTTCTGGCAATTCTTCAAAGATTCAAGATCATGCGACTTAAAGATAATTAATTTTGGGGTAATTGTCAAGCCGCCATTCTATTATTTTCGAGAGTTGCCGATTATTTATTTTTGTCCTCAAAACACCACTCCGAATATTTTCGCTTCGCTTCGAATACGGGGCTAGACCCGATGATAAACAAAGAATTATTTTTTTTTGGGTAACTCTCGTTATTTTTTGCTCCGTTCTTCAAAATACCACTTATAAATCTCTTTCGTTACCGGTACGGCCGTACTGCTTCCCTCTCCTCCTCCCTCCACCAAGATCGCCATGGCAATTTGGGGATTATCATAAGGAGCGAAGGAAATAAACCAGCCATGCGTTTTCCCTTCACTTCCGAATTGGGCTGTTCCTGTTTTTCCGGCCACGGGAACAGAAAGATCATTGAGCGATCTGGCAGAACCGGAGACAATAGTCTGCCTCATACCCTGCTTGACAACTTCCATATTGGAAGAAGAAATAAAGTTTTTATCCATTATCTTAGGTTCGATTTTTTCCTCGCTGCCGCTGGAATTTTGAATCTTCCTTACGATATGAGGCTGATAAACAACCCCTCCATTGGAAAGTGCTGCCGTTAAATTTGCCAGTTGTAACGGAGTCGCCGTATCAAATCCTTGGCCAATAGAACAGTGATAATCATCGCCGATATACCATTTTTCGCCAATACGCTCCTGTTTCCAAGACTGATCAGGAACAAGTCCTTTCGCCTCTCCTGGAATATCAATCCCTGAAATTTTCCCCAACCCGAATAAATTGGCATATTTTTTTATTCGATCAATCCCAAGACCGGGAATATCTCCCCAACCTCCTCCGATGGAATAAAAGAATACGTCGCAGCTCTCCGCAATGGCTTTCCGAACATCGGTGACTCCATGGGTTTTCCAATCGGGAAAGCTATAACTGCCGATATGTATGCCTCCGCTGCAATTCACCGAAGTCTCGGAGCTGATTGCTTTTTCCTCAAGAGCCGCTGCCGCTACAATAGGCTTGAAAGTTGATCCGGGAGGATACTCGCCACTGACAGCCCGGTTGAACATCGGCTTATTTTCATCGCTGATAAGGGACTTGTAATCCTCTTGGGAAATTCCTTTGGCAAACAGGTTGTTGTCATAAGAAGGCAGATTCACTAAGGCCAAAACTTCACCATTTTGGGGATCGATAGCTACCGCCGCCGCTGTTTTGGTATCGGTTTCTGACAGCACGTTGGAAAGACTGTCTACTATTTTCTTTTGTAAATCTGCGTCAATTGAAAGATAAAGATCGCTTCCGTTTACAGGATTTTTGACCCCAAAGTTCTTTTTGATATTACCTGCGGAATCGACTTCGACTTCTTGCCTTCCATGCTGACCCCGCAGATATTTTTCATAACTATACTCAAGGCCCGTTTTCCCTATTGAGTCCGTCATTAAATAGTCTTTTTGCTTATCCAGCTCCTCTTTTCCTATTTTTCCGCTATAACCCATTATCGAAGAGAAATATGTTCCGTCTTCATATTGGCGAATTGCTGTCTGGTCCAGATAAAATCCTTCCAACCCAACCTTTTTTTCAGCGAATACAAGCGCTTCCTCCTGGCTGATATTTTCTTTTATAAGAACCGGCTCCAACATTTCCATGTCTTGGGACTCAACAATCGTTCTGACATTTTGATCATTCATGTTAAAAATTTCAGCCAGCTCTTTTTCGTCCTCTTCTCTTTCCTTGATATCCCGGGACAGATCCGCCGGAATGACTATGGCGTCAAAACTGGAAACATTTTGAACCAGCCTCTTTCCACTGCGATCAAATATTATTCCCCGCGGCGCCTTAAGCGAGGTAAAGCGTATCCTATTGTCTTGGGCCATCTCGGAATAATAGCTTCCTTTCACTATCTGGAGATAAAAAACGCGCGAAAGGATAAGCAGAAAAACAAAAAGAACCGCATAGCGCAAAAAGACAAGCCCGGTTTCTGATATCGGCTTTTTGAGCATCACTGCTTCATCTTGATCATCAAGTGATCGGGAAACTTCTTCAATCTCAACGCTCCTGACACGCCTTTTTTTATGAAGATAATTTATAAGCGACATTCCATTTTCTAAATAAATAGTATATAAATATTCCCGCCATGATCGCTGCCGCGCTTTTAGCGCCGTATTCAAAACTGAAAAAAGAAAAACTATAAAAAATATTTTGCCCCAGCCAATAGCTTTCAATTTTTGAAATAGCAAGTCCTAAAAAATCAAAGGCAAATGATGAGGCAAGAAGCGAAAACGCAAGCACAAATATCTGTCCCGATTTCAGGGATCTGATTTCCGTATATCTGTTTATTTTTTCCGCAATCGCGCTTGTAACCGCCAGGATCAACGCGCTTGTCCCCCAAAGCCACGCGGAACCGATATCAATCAAAAATCCAATTAGCATTATCCATATCAATGATTTTTCAATTCCCTGAAGAAGCACGAGGCAGATAACAAAGGACAAAACTACGTTAGGAATCAGTTTCGCGTTAAAAAAAACACCAAAAACCGATAACTGGAAATATACAACCAAAGCAGAAAGTAAAAAAAATAAGAGTTTGTTCATGCTAAGAAATTAGAATTTCTTAATCGTAAATACCACCCGAAGCGCGGAAAGGTCGACTGGCAAAATAATATCGGCCTGCTGGAAAAGCTTGTCGCCGGATTGACCGACCTGGCCGACCTTTCCGACATAAAGTCCTCTTGGCGTTTCATTGCTCAGTCCGGAGGTTATGACCTCATCGCCCTCTTTTATGACCTCCGCCTGGGAAATCATATCCATCATGACCCCTAGGCCATATATTCCTTTTATGATGCCTCTCGCCCCGGAATCCGTAACTTCCGCATTGATCGAACTGCTTTGATCCGTCAGCAGCAATACTTTGGCGCTGCTTCGATAAACCTCGGTTATTTTTCCGACTAATATGCCGCTTGAAACAATTACCGGCATCCCTTCTTTTATTCCCTTATTTTCACCCTTATCGATGATAAAATAATTTCCCAATCCTTGCGGATCTTGGGCAATGACAAAGCTGGCTTCCAGCTCATAGCGGCTTTTCGGAATAAGTCCCAACTCTTTTCTCAAAGTTTCGTTTTCCTTCCCAACATCCTTCAGTCGCGCGTTTTCCGCCAAAAGCTCTCTATTTTCTTCCATTAATTTCTGATTTTCATTTTTTAGGTCTCCGATCGATCCCAAAAAATGAAAAAATCCCTGAAATCCGCCAGCAAAAATCCTGAAGGTTTTAAGAAAAGGCGCGGAAGCACCAAGTAAGATTCCCTTTACCGGATTATCTGCCCCTCGCGAACTGATGAAAATCAAAATTACCAACAAAATTATTACCGCAAGAAATTTTCCCCTTTTTTTAGTTATGTATTTCATCTATACAAAAAAATTACTATTTTTAAGCCGAAGAAGCCATAGGCAAAGGGAAATCTAAAATCTTACCTTATCATACTGTGTTTCCGCCAAAACATTCTGAAGCTCATCAATATGCTCCAGAATTATCCCGGTGCCGCGGGCAACAGCCGTAAGGGGATCGTCCATGATCCTCACTGGCATATCCGTCTGCTCCGCAATCAGCCGGTCAAGGCCTCTGATCAAACTTCCGCCTCCTGCCATGATTATTCCTCTTTGCATTATATCAGATATAAGTTCCGGCGGAGTTTCCTCAATAGTCGCTTTGATGTTATTGACGACGATTTTTATTGATCGAAAAATAGCTTCCCGCACCTGAGAATCATTCACTATCACCTCTTTAGGCAGTCCGGTCACCAGATCGCGGCCGCGCATCGGCATTTCGAGCGTTTCTCCCAGTTCATAGGCGCTGCCAATTCCCATTTTTATATCTTCGGCTGTTTTTTCACCCAAAAGCAAATTGAATTCGTCACGGGCATAGCGAATGATATCCTCATTCATTTCATCTCCCGCAATCCGAAGGCTCCGGCACACAACCACGCCACCGAGAGATATTACCGCGATTTCCGTTGTGCCTCCTCCTATATCAACAATCATATTGCCCGCCGCTTCCTGAACAGGAAGCCTGGCTCCGATTGCCGCCGCCATCGGTTCGTCCACCAGATACGCCTTTCTTGCTCCGGCACTTACCGCCGCATCGACCACGGCACGTTTTTCCACCTCCGTCACGCCAGATGGAATCCCGATAACAACTTGGGGACGGGGAGAAAAAATAAAGCTGTCTTTGTTTACTTTTTCGATGAAATAACGGAGCATTTGCTCTGTCACCTCAAAATCACTGACAACTCCGTCAACAAGCGGCCGCGTGGCCACGATATGCGAGGGAGTTTTCCCGACCATTTTTTTCGCTTCAGACCCAATCGCCAAAACCTGCCCGGTTTTCTGGTTAATTGCCACTACGGAAGGTTCATTGATCACAATCCCCTTTCCGCGGACATAAACAAGCGTATTGGCCGTTCCCAGATCAATTCCCACATCATTTGTAAATTTTCCAAATAGCCTTGAAAGCATCTAATTTTAAAAATTTATAATTTGAAATCGAAACAATTTTAGTAAATCTGCTACACAAACTTCCAAGCTGCATGAAAGTTCTGAAAAAGCAGGAGAAAACACAAAAACAAATTCACAATTTATGAATTCTTTCTGTTATATTTTATGTTTATTTTTCCGTTCCTAGTTCCTTATATTACTTCAGAAAGGATAATGTGTCAAAGTTCATTTTTTTTCATTTTTAGCAATGGTTAAATGTGAATTGTTTATAAAAAAATAGCGATGCCGCATCTGAAGCATCGCCTTGATTATTCTTACCGTATCAGACTTCCTCATCCTCATCCTCGTCAGAAATGACTTCGTGTTCATTCCTGCCGCAGTCATCACAGCTGGACGGAGCACTCGACCCTCCTCTTTGGACATTGTCGCAACCCGAACATCTCCACTCATACTCTTCTGGGCCGAACACCCCAAGTCCCAGAAAATCTTGGTCCATATCTATCCGCCTCCCTCTGACCCAATAGACCGCTTTCTCCATCAGAAAGTCCTCCTAGAATAAATTCTTCACTTTGTCGACAATATCAAACTTCATCACATCTCGAAAAGTCACAAAAACCATGAGGGATATCAGGAGCGCAAAACCAATGTTGTGGGCGCGTTGTTCGAATTTCTGGCTCAGGGGAGAACCTTTTATTTTTTCAATCAGTATGAAGAGGATCCGGCCCCCATCGAGCGCCGGTATTGGAAGCGCATTAATGATAGCTAAATTCACTGACAACATGGCCGTAAAACGTAGGAGATATCCGAATCCCAGCTGCGCTACCTGTCCCGTGAGAACTGCAATTCCCACCGGTCCGGAAACATCAAGTCCCGCCGGCTGACCGGCAATCAGCCGCCAGACCAGCCCCGCCAAGAATGTGATAAATGTCCAGATCAAACTAAATGTGTACTCCACCCCTTTAGCAATTGCCTGATACCATGGATACCTCACCTCAACGGTCTTTGCGAGACCTATCCCAAGCGGACCCTCCCCTTCCGGAGATTCTGCTCTGGGAATACCCTTCAACTTCAGTTCCTCTTTTCCTCTTTTTATATCCAAGACTAGCTGGTTGCCTTTATTTTCACCGATATATTTCTGAACATCTTCCACTGAAGAAAATTTAACCAATCGGCCTTCATTATTTATCACCCCTAAGATTTCATCCCCCATTCTTATGCCCATTGCTTCCGCGGGCGTGTTTTTCCCTACCTCAACGATCTGAATCTTTTCGCTTGAAACATTTCCTCCGGCTGCTTCTTCGGCCAGTTGGGGAACACCCAGGTAAAAACTCAAGGAAAAAATAGCCATTGCTAGAAATAAATTCATCAGCACTCCTGCGGCCAGAATTTTTATACGGACAAAAGATCCCTTGGACGCAAAGCTCATCGGATTACTTTTTTCTTCTCCGTCTTCGCCCCTGATCTTCACAAACCCACCCAACGGAATCCAGTTCGCGGAATAAATAGTATCCAGCGCTTTGATTTCCTTTGATCCCCAAACAAATTTTCGCTTTCCTTTTTCATCTTTGTATACGCCAAAAATTCTCGGTGGAAAGCCAAAACCGAATTCTTCAGCCCGCACGCCATTTCGCCTGGCTACGATAAAGTGCCCAAACTCATGGACGAAAACAAGCAATCCCAGTATCAAAATAAATATTAAAACGGTCATCATGAAAAATCAGAAGCCGAAATTAGGATTTTGAAAATATCGCGCTCTGCAACGACACCAAGTCGGAGCAGGTTAGCTTATTTGAAAAATCCTGATTCCGGCCAAAAAATTATATCTCCATTATTTCTTTTTCTTTTTTCTCCCTCACTGCCTCGATCTTTTTATTGTATTCATCCACTACTTTCTGGAGGCTTTCCTTTCCCTTGAACTTATCATCCTCGGCCAAATCGCCATTTTTCACCAAATCTTGAATTTCATCCCAAGCCTCTTCCCTCGCCTGCCTGATCAACACTCGGGCTTCCTCTGCGTATTTTCCCAAAACTTTAGCCAAGTCCGCCCGCCGCTCTTCGTTAAGGGGCGGGATGGCAATCCTCACCACTTGTCCGTCGTTGGTCGGATTCAGCCCCAACCCGGCTTCGTTGATGGCTTTTTCAATATCCACCAAACTATCCTTGCTCCAGGGCGTAATAACGATAAGGCGCGGTTCGGGAATATTTATACTGGCTATCTGTTTTAAGGGGCTCTTGGCGCCGTAATAATCAACTGTCAAATTTTCCACTATAGCCGAACTGGCCCTTCCAGTCCGCAGTTTGCCAATTGCTTCTTGAAAACGCTCGATCGCTTTTTCCATTTTCGGCTTGGATTCGGAAATGATTTTTTCTAGCATAAAAAAGTCTTAATTATAATCTGAATCAATGCTAATTATCCGTTTGGTACTACACTTTTTGAAAAAATTATCTTGCAGGTAGATTCTTCGGCAAACTTCGAAAAGCTACCGTTTGTTCAGCCCCGCATAAATCACCTCGGGCTTATTTTGGTTATAAGCTACAATTTCGAGGGTTTTTGTCGTATTGAACTGAACCGTCATCCAGCTAACTCCCCCGTCGTTGGATTTATAAAATGCCTGGGACACGGAAAATATTATTTCGTCGGAGTTCTGCGGATTGATTTCAACTGACCTGATTATCTGTTCCTGCGGCCGGTTAAGTGTTCTTATGACATCCCAATTATCCCCGTTATCCTTGCTCCTTATGAGCCCTTCGCTGGTTCCGGCATAAACCCATCCTGGTCTTTTTTTATCCGCCACAATAACGTTTGGAGAATTTAGCAGCCTGCTTTTTTCGGAGGATATATTTTCGCCCAATTTCTCAAAAGTGCGCCCTCCATCCTTTGTTCTGAGCATGCCATCCTGAAACAGCGCAAAATAAATTATTTGCGGATTGAAAAAATCTATCGTGATCCTGTAAACCGCCTTCTGGCTTTTTGTCCAGTCTAGATGGCGCCACGTCTCCCCTCCATTTTCTGAAAAAATGATCTGGCCCTGATCCGTCCCGGCATAAATGTTTTGCGAATTTTGCGGGCTTAGTGCAAGGCTAAGAACAATCGATCCTCCGGCGGGCTCCGTGTATATATCTTTCCAATTTGCTCCTGCATCGTCGGACCTGATTATCTTTGCGCGCTTATCAATGACGACTGTCGCGTATACTATTTGCGGATTGGACGAATCGACTGCCATCGCATAAACCTTTTCCGGTGTCAATTGGGAAACTTTGAGCTGTTGCCAATTCTCACCGGCATCCGACGTCTTCAGGATGCCGCTGGACTTTGTGCCAATATAAAATTCGCTGCCATTTTGCGGATTTACGGCGATACTCAAAACATCCACTACTCCAATGCTTCCCTTCTTGCCATTCTGATCAATACTGACTTTTTGTGAAAATGTCTTTCCTCCATCGTCAGATCGGAAGATACCTCCATCGTTGCCGCTGGAAACAAGAGAACACCCGGAAACGGCAAAAATTGCCGCCGATAACAATGCAAATAGCCTAATTACTTTCATATATACAATATATCATAATAATTTTCATTCGTATATTCGTTCAAATTCGTAGTTCGTAGAGACATCACCAATTCATCTCAATGACCAAGCTTTCCATAGCCATTCTCGGGCTTGCATTCGAATACTTGACCTTGTCTATCGTTTCCCTGATATTTTCCAGAAGAGAAACGATCTTCCCGATACTCTTTTGACTCGCTCGCTCCTTGATTGATTTCCGAAGACTTTCCCCGACCAAATTTTCCCAATCCTCCAAAATCCCAATCGCTTCATTCTTATTCTTTGATTTTATTTCAGCGAAATCAAATCTTTCGAAAATTTCTTGAGCGAAAATTTGGCGCAAATCCTGGCGGTGCTCTTCATTCCACTCCGGAAGTTCGGCCTGCGCAAACCGCAAAACCGCCGAGCGGGAAACAATTGTCGGGAGTATGGAATCCAGATTATCCGAAAGCAGGATGAAAAAAGTATTCGCCTGAGGCTCTTCCAGGAATTTGAGCAGCGAATTAGCCGCCTCGCTGGTAAGCCGGTTTGCTTTTTTGATGATGCAAAATTTGCACCCCAGTTCGTATGGAAAAAATTTCAGCCGCTCCTTCATCTCGCGGATCTGAAAAATCGAAATGTCTTTTTCGCGCGTTTTCCCTTTTTTTTCTTCTGTTTCCGGTTCAACAACAATGACATCCGGATGGCTCTTGCTTTTTATTTTTTCCAAAAAAATCGCATCACTGCTTTTCCCGGCGATTTTTGAGATAAAATAAAAACCGGCTTCGGCTTTTCCGGCCTCTTCCGCGCCAATAAACAAGTATGATTGTGGCTTCCTGGAAGAACCCGCTAAGCGGTCGAGATAAGATTTCATTTTTTCGTCCATAAATTAATATGCGTCTAATTTTCCGAATCTCCTACCATCTCTCCGATCACTCTTTTGAAATTTTCCCTAAACTTTTCTCTCGAATATTTCTGAGCGTTTTCGCGGATTTTTTCAGGGTTATAGTCTTTCTCCTTAACCATGAAACGCCGAACAGCATCAGCAATGACTTCTACCGCGGATTCATTGAACAACTCTCCCGTTTCACCCTCGATTACCGTCTCAACCGCTCCGCCTTTTCGAAGAGCAACTACCGGCTTACCGAAAGACATAGCTTCGACGATCGTAATCCCGAAATCCTCTTCCCCGGGCAGAATAAATGCCCGGCATCGGCCATAATATTCTTTCACTTTTTTATCCGGCATCCATCCTAAAAATTTTGTTTTTGGACCGGCAATCGACTTCAGATATTTTTCATACTTTAAAGCCCCCTCCCCTATCACTATGAGCGGAAGATCCAGTTTATTCATAGCCTCGATCGCCACTTCTATTTTTTTGTACGGCGCAAGGCGCGAAACAATCAAAAAATAATCCCCGAAACCTGAATCCTGCGGTTTGTCTGAAAGTTCAGCGCTTGAAATGTCCACCGGCGGATAGACCACAACGCTGTCCCTGCCATAATATTTTTTTATCTTATCCTGAGTCGACTTTGAATTGGCGATGAAATGGTCTGCCCGGTCGGCTGCGGCGCGATCCCACATCCGGACATAATTGAGAATGAGCCGCACGAATATCTTTCTTTTTTTCCCAAGACTTTGCTCATCCAGATATTTCTCGTTCCAATCCCAGACATATCGCATCGGGCTGTGGCAATAACAAATATGCATCGTTTTCGGCTTTATGACTATTCCCTTGGCAAACGCGCTGGAAGAAGAAATTACCAGATCAAAATCGCGCAGGTTGAAGGTCTCCGGAGCCGTCGGCAGAAAAGGAAGCATATACTTATGCCTTTTTTTGAGAAACTTCGGAAATTTTTGAAGGAAAGAAGGCCGGATATCAGCGTCCTTGAATTTTCCGCGCATTTTTGCCGGATCATAAAGCATCGTATAAATCGGCGCATACGGAAACATCTCATGCAATTCCAAAAGAACCCTCTCGGCCCCGCCATACTGGTTAAGGAAGTCGTGGACGAGGGCAACCTTTAAATCTTGACAGAAATTATTATATGGCATATTTTTATCTACAACACTTTATGAAAATTACGAAGAGGAGGAAGTCCCATGAAAACCGGGGTGGAAGCAACTTTGTACCTGCGACTCACTAAGGAGGAACACGAACTGGCTTATCCAAAGCTGGGCAATCAATTCCATGAAGTCGAAAATCAGGGAGAACACGGTTGGATTTGGACTCTCTGCGCTCCGTCTAACTGCAGGTCATTCGAAGCAGTTGCCGAATGGCTTGGAAAAACGAAAGTTCTGATCGACCAGCTCAAAACCGATCTCGAAACCGCTACCAAAACCCTCGAAGACAAACTTTTCAACATGGAGTTCCGTGAAAAAGACCGACAGGGGGAATCATGATGAGATTGAGCAAACTGCGTACCTTTAATTTTCAGATCGAGGGACAGCTTTCCGAGTTATCCGAAGTGCAATTCGGCGCCCTGAAAGAACTTTTTTCCGACGGAGGGACGCTGCACGCCCATGTCCGCACCACCACGGATGGCAACAAGGAAATACATTGCGCCGGCTTCACTGATAACATCGTAAAGAGTCTCGAAGATCTGTGCAAATGGGTTTCGGGTTTTCACCAGGTTCTGCAAAAAGTTCAGGAAATATCTGAAACCGCAGAAGCTAAACTGCAAAAGATTTGAGATCTATTGCTGCAAACTTCCTTTCCGGATCCGCTCAAAATATCGAGCCGGTCCGGATTTTATTTTAAAAGCAACCCCGAAATTTCCCTCGCACATTTTTCCCAGCTAAACCTTTCGATGTTTTTCAGTCCTTTTTCTATTATACCATTTTTATAGCCTTCGTCCGAAATGAGTTTATAAACCGCCTCCGCAATCGCGTTGGTGTCATTAGGATCGACCAAAACCGCGCTATAGACGGACTGCCCGTCAGAGCCTTGGCGAAGACGGGCCACTTCCGGCATTGAAGAAACATTTGATGTCACAACCGGCGTCCCCGCCCTTTGTGCTTCAAGAATCGGGAGCCCAAATCCTTCATAAAATGTCGGGAACAAGAAAACGTCGGCATTTGCCAATAGATAAAACTTTTCATCATCGCTGATATATCCGGTCAAAATTATATCACTTTTATATTCACTGCCAAACACTCTCTCTTTTATTTTATTTCCGGAATAGCCGTATTTTCCCACGAGGATTAACTTGTGAGGAATTTTGTATTTTTTTTTCAATACCTCAAACGCATCGACAATTCCAATGATGTTTTTTCTTTCCTCCAGCCTGCCGACAAACAAAAAATACTTTTTATTTAGAAACTTTGAATTTTGAGATGCCGTTTTGAATTCGGCATCGCCGTAACCTTCAGATATGACTTCAAGCTTCTCTTTTGGCACCTTATATAATTTCTGTAGATCCTTTTTTGTATTCCCGCTTACCGCGATTATTCTTTTCGCCCACCGGCAGGAATTTCGGATGGACCAGCGCATATAGAGCCTTTCAAAAAAAGAATAGGCTTTCGGACAAAATTCATATTCGAGTCCGTGGATTGTGACAATAGTATTTTTAGGATGAATCAGAGGCACCGTATGCGCCGGAATAAACAGGATATCAACCGGACAGAAAAGCATCTCAAGCGACAGCCTGATTTGCGTCCAGAAAATTGGCGCCTTCAAAAATTTTATCTTCCACCCCTCCGGCAGATCAAAATTTACCCCGTTAAATGTCACGCTTTGGCGGGACTCCGCATCGCGGGATTTTATGGGGTCGGTATATTCTCCCTTATTTATCGCCGGATTGCAATATAAGACCACCTCTTCGTTTTTCAGATATTCTCGAAGATGCTTTATCACTTGATAGGAATATTCTTCAATTCCGGTTTTGTTTTTTTGAAACGCACGGCTCGCGTCAATTCCAATGATCATATTGCAATATAATGGCAAGCGAAAATATTATTTTTATTTTTGCATAGGGATTCCTCATTGATGTTATTTATAAAAAGTTAAGAGGGTTCACCTGCAAAAATAAAAATAATATTTTCGCGAAGATAAATTATTTCGACAGCATTATCGTCCGCTTATACATCTCTAAATGCTCAAGCGCAATTCCTGTTCCCTTAGCAACGCATAGTAATGGTTCATCCGCCACATAACACGGAACTCCAGTTGTTTTTGTTATCAGCTGATCCAGGTGTCGAAGCAGCGCTCCGCCTCCAGACAAAATCATTCCCTTGTCTATCACGTCTGCTGCCAATTCCGGCGGAGTCTCCTGGAGAACTTTTTTGATGGCGTTGATTATTTCCCTCAGCTCATCCTGAATCGCCTCTGTTACTTCATTGGCGGAAACCCGGATGGTCTTCGGAAGGCCGGCAATAAGATCGCGGCCTCTCACCTCCAGATATTCGTCTTTCGTTTGAGGAAGGGCGCTCCCAATGGCAATTTTTATTTCTTCAGCCGTTCTCTCTCCAATCGCGAGACCATGTTTTTTCTTCACGAAGTCGGCAATAGCCTGGTCAATCTTATTGCCACCTACCCGGGCGCTGTGCGCCGCTACCACTCCGCCCAATGAAATGATTGCCACCTCGCTTGTCCCTCCACCAATATCAACGATCATGTTTCCCGCCGCGTTATTAATAGGAATGCCCGCTCCAATAGCGGCAAGAATTGGCTCCTTGACGACATAGGCAGTCTTCGCTCCTGCCTTCACCGCCGCGTCGATCACCGCCCTCCGTTCAGTTGAAGTCACTCCCGCTGGTATGGAAACCATTACCTCCGGCCGGACTAAGCGAAAGCCCCCGCTAACTTTATTGATAAAATACCGGAGCATAGCTTCAGTAATCCGATAATCCGCTATTACACCGTCTTTTAGTGGCCTAGATGCGGTGATAGATTCGGGCGTCCGACCCATCATTTCCTTGGCTTCATTGCCAACTGCCAGGACCTTATTGTCAGTCATTGAAATGGCCACTACTGAAGGTTCATTGACAACAATACCCTTGCCTGGAAGAAAGACAAGAGTATTCGCGGTGCCAAGATCAATTCCGATTTTTTTTATAAACACGATACAAAAAACTCAAAACTTAAAACTCAAAACGCAAAACATTGGGGCTCGCTCCGCTCGTGATTCATGAATAGTCATCGCGAAACGACACCTTAGCTTTGAGCTTTGACATTTGAGCTTTGAGCTAATTTTATTTTTATTTTTTTACTCTGCGGATGTCCGCTCCCAGCATTCGCAATCTCTCTTCAATACTTTCATATCCCCGATCAATTTGATAAACATTTTCAATTTTTGTTTTTCCCTTAGCAATGAGCCCGGCTATCACCAGAGTTATTCCAGCCCGAAGATCGGGACTGGCAATTTTCCTTCCCTGCAAACGCGTCGGCCCGTTGACCGTTACGCGATGCGGATCATTCATTATTACATGAGCTCCCATTATATTCAAGATATCGGTAAACATCAGCCTCCCCTCAAAAATTGAATCATGTATCAGGCTTGAGCCTTTGGCTTGAGTCATAAGAAGCGTGAAAGGCGGCTGAAGATCCGTTGCAAATCCGGGATATTCATGAGTGAACAGATTTACCGGTTTCAGCTTTTTGCCACCCCACACCACAAGCTGGTTTTTTTTCTCCTCAAACTTCACTCCGGCCTTTTCGAGATTTATCAAAAACGCCCTGATATGGTCTGGATTGCATTTTGTGATTTTTATTTTTCCGCCGGCAAGCGCCGCGAGAATAGCAAATGTTCCGGTTTCAATCCGGTCGGGAATCAGGGCTAGTTTTCCGCCACTGATTTTCCTAACCCCTTTTATCCTGATTGTTGGCGTCCCGGCTCCTGTTATCTTTGCCCCGCACTTATTCAAAAAATCAGCTAGCATGGGAATCTCCGGCTCCATTGCCGCATTTTCAATAATTGTTTCGCCGTCAGCCAGCACCGAAGTGAGCATCATTGTTTCTGTCCCGGTTACTGTCACTTTTGGAAAAAAAATTTTCGCCCCCGTAATCTTTTTAGCGCTAATTCTGAAATGATCATCCTGCCACTTTATATTGGCTCCCAGCTTCTGGAATCCGTCCAGAAACATATCGATAGGACGCTTGCCTATGACACAGCCTCCGGGATGAAACATCCTAACTTCGCCCATCCGAGCCAATAGCGGACCGGCAACGATTATTGAAGCCCGAAGTTTTTTGGTGAGATTTTCATCCAGATTGATTTTCTTGATCTTTTTTGCTTGAATTTCCACCCGGTTATTTTTTCTGACTACCTCCGCGCCAAGATCTTCAATCATTTCCAAAATCCGATTTGTATCTTCTATAAAAGGAAAATTTGTGATAATCCACTTTTCCTTTGACAGCAAAGACGCCGCCACGGCCTTTAGCGCCGCGTTCTTAGCCCCCTTCACTTCAATTTCCCCGTTCAATTTTTTCCCGCCGATTATTTCAAAATACGACATAAATATCATTTTTACAACATTGGTATTATAAGATAAAATCTCAATATAATCAAATCTTAAAATAAAACTTTCGATTATTCGTTCATTAGTATGCGATTCGTAATTAGCAGAGAATAACAAAAACCCGCTCCTGCAAGACCTGCGGGAACGGGCATATTGTCAAAATTGCCAATTGGCTAAAAGAAAGGACACTTACTTTTTAGTTAAAACACTTTTTTGTGTTTATTTCACCTTTACCCCACACCAATTTTGCCTTTGAATACCAATGCGGCGCGTCGAGAGAATAGCTCGATCCTGAATTGTCCAGCGCCGCGTATCTGCAACAAGAACCAACTATAAAAGTATCCATGATGATTTCATTAGCAAAATTGGTGGGGGGCTAATTTTTTTATTTTTCCGCCTCAACTTCTTGGACTCATCAATTTTTTCAGCTTAGTCCAAAAATTTGAGTGGATGATTTTTTTAAAGAACAACACCTCCTCTTTTCATTCTATGTTTTCATGACATCTTTTTATATTAATTATTATATCTTTCCATTGCTATTCCCAGATTTCTCATTAGCGCATCCTTGCCTGAATCAGCCGCAAAGACCCTCTCCTTCATGAAGACTTCCGCGAACTTATTGACCAGATCCGCTTTTATCTCTCCTTGAAAATAATTCACCAAGTTGATCTCTTTTATAACTTTATTCCCTGCTTCATCTTCGACTTTCAAGGCGCTTGCGATCCGATTGATAGGTATATTAACGAATATTTTTTTTCGCTCTTTCGTATTTATCCTCTTTCCATTTAATTCAAAATTGCAATTGGATTCATCGGAAGAAATACCGAGAAGATATTCACGAGAATCATTGCTAGCATAAAGCTGATAGTTCACCTTTGGCTTTACCCTGTCGACACTAAAGAATATTTCTTGTTGCGAAATATTTGCTTCCCTCTCGCCACTGCTCCCGTCCTTTCGTATCCGAAATCTATGCCCGCCTTCCGCCAAATTATCCAGCTTTATTCTGAACCAGCCTTCCGGATCAGCAATGGCCTTTCCTGCCTCAACAGAATCGTCAAAAAGTACGACACTGGAACCGGGCGCTGCATTACCGATAACTTCAACGCTCTTTTCTGAAATTACTTTTCCCTCTTGAGGACTAGTGATCACAGGCTGCGAAAAAACAATCTTCTTGTTTTCCTGATCCGGAGCTAAAGGAAGCAAAGGCGCGGTTATTTCCTTTTCGGATATTTCTTTTTCATCCATGTCATTTTCAGGCATTTCATCCTTTAAGCTCTTGTCGCCCGATCCGAACAACTGGACAACAACGGTTGTTTCATGTCCGTTAATAACACCTTCTTTTACCGCCACTCCGATATCTTTGAAATTTCCATTCAGAATATTCGCCCGGTGTGTCGGGCTATCCAGCCAAGCTTGATTCATTTTTTCTACAGACGAAAAGTCCATTGCAAGATTCTCTCCGGCATAGCTATAGTCGTAATTCTCTATTTCAAACCAATGCCACGGATTTACGCCTTCCGGAGAATTATGGGCAAAATAATTTTCAGCAATCATATCTTGCGCCTTATCATTTGCCGCCCTGACCAGCTTATCATTTTCTTCTAACAAGCGAATGCCCTTCTCTTTCCTGTCATCATTGGCCAAGTCGATTACCGCCTGGGATGTTATATTCGACGCCGAAACCGGACCGCCTATAAACACAAAAGAAAGCAAAGCCAAGTGAATGAAAATAAAAAACAAAAATAAATTTTTTGCAAAACGCGCCCGCGAAAAAACATCCAGACTGCTATCCGATTTATTTTTTGAGTCCACCCTTTTAAGTTCAGCCACCCATTTCACGATCCTATACATCCTTTATTGAGTGAAGCTCACCCCGCCTCAAAATTATTCAGATATCCGCCCAAAGCCAATTACGCCCGACCCGTTTTATTCATGCAAAATTATCGCGGGCCAAAACGGATAACCGGAGAAAATAAAAAAGCGATTTACTCGAAAGGTCGAGAAAATCACCCGTTAACTCAATGAACGTCTTTGCTTCGCGAAACTGATGCAAAGCGCCATTCAGCAGGTTGAGTTTCGTGAAATATCCGCGGGAGCGGAGGTACTTCACGAAGAGAAAGTCCCCTAAAAGATATTGAACTTTACGTATTTATTATATAACCTTTTTGGTCAAAAGTCAACCGCAATTAACTCATTTTTTGATTGAGTCCTTGACAAAATAAATCCCGCTTTTTCAGCGATGAGCAGCCGATAGATATAATAACTGAACTAATAACTCTTTATTATTTTTTTGAAACTATCCGCGTAAAATAAAACCCGGTCTGAATACCATGGATAATTCTCCCAGTTGCCTCCTGCCAGATACATCCCGGCGGCCTTGGCCCAAGCTTTGCGATCTCCCGAGGTTACGCCATCCACCGCCGCAAGCTTCAGGCCCATAGCAACCAAAGAATCTTTGATATCCCAAGGGTTGGCGGGAACTTCGCCGGTTGTTTTTTCAACTTTACTCTTATACCCCATCCATGTCGATGGCATAAATTGAGCCGGCCCCATGGCTCCTCCCCACCCTCCGCAACCATCGCTGGAATCGCGGTTGTAGCAAGCCCGCCGGGAAACCGGCGTCTTGTCCGGATCGATGCCGAGTTCTTTGCAAATTTTTTTGAAAGTGTCCCATTGGGCGGGATTCATGTCTGTCTTGTATCGGCCTCCGCCGACATTGGTTCCGAGACCTGACTCAACCCTCAGAACCCCGAGCAGAAATTCCGGCGCAACTTTGGTCAGATTCGATGCATACTTAGCCGACTTCACTGCCTCCTCCAAAGCTATCGGCTCTCCCAGCGACTGCAGGACGCTCAGCTCTGCCTGCATTTTTTCCATCCCTTGTGTCAAAACTTCTTTCTCGTTTTGGATTTTTGCAACCAACAGGTCTTTCATTTCCCTTTCCTGCTTCAGGGAGTTTTCTTGATCCACCTGGATGTATCTCATATTCTCCTTTTCTTCTCTCTTCCCCATCAGATCATCCTTTTGTTTTTTGAAACTGTCTCTCAAAAAAACAAGCTGGTCAAAAACTTCCTTGGCTTGATTTTCGAAACTTTCAAGGCTTTCGGATTGAAAAAAATAATCCGAGAAACTTTGGTTTCCGAAAATTATGCCTGCTGTCGCGTTATCCGCACGTTCATAAATATCCTGCAAAAATTTCGATAAGATCACTCTTCTCTCATTGACCTTTTTTTGCATTTCTTGGACTTCCAATTGCTTCGCGTTGATCTCCAGGTTTAGCTGACTGATCATAAGTTCTGTTTCTTGGACCTGCAGTTCTATTTTTTTGATATCCGCCTCCAGAACTTCGATATCATTTGAGATCGATTCCTCTTTCTGATTTTTTTGATAAATGTCCTGCTGATATTTTTCGATCTGATTGCGAAGAGCATCGATCTTATTTTTGAGTTCCTGCTTACTGCTTTCGCCGCTGTCAACGGCTAAAACAAAATGGCTAGTCTTATTAGTCAATACAAAAACTAAGATAAATAATATAACCCAGCAAAAAATCCTGGTTTTATTGCCCAAACTTTTCACTTTTAACTTTTCACTTTTCACTTTTTTATTATATCCCAGATTCAAAAAAAAGGCATCCGGTATTATGCTACCGAATGCCTTGCTAATAAATGTCCCTTAAGCTTTCTCTTTCTTCTCGTTCTTATCCTCTTTCTTCTCGCCTTCCGTCGCTTCAGCGGATTCATCTTCTTTCACAACTCCTTCCACCTGGGAAACATCTTCTTTTGCTTCATTCTCCAGCTCTGCAAGTTCTTCTTCGGATCTGGGCGGAGAAACCATAGCCACGACCGTTTCAACATCGGCCATCACTTCCACTTTATCGGAAATAGGAAGGTCCTTTATATAAATATAGTCATCGAATGTTTTCAGCTGGCTAATGTCAACTTCGAACCTTGGAGGCAAATCTCCCGGAAGGCACTTGACCGATAATTCGTCTATATTTTTGACCAAGACCCCGCCCAATTCTTTTACCGCCGGTGATTCACCGATAAAAACAAGTTCTATTTCCGCTTCTATTTCCTCATCCATTCTGACTTGATAGAAATCCGCGTGAATAGGTTTATTGCTTAGGATGTCTCTTTGGACTTCCTTGATAATAACATTTCTTTCTTCACCATTAGCAAGTTTCAATTTCAAAATCGTACTCTCCCCAGCCTGTTCATAAATATTCTTAAAATCCTTATTTTTGATCCAGAGCGTCACGTTTTCGATCTTATTCCCATATAAAACACAGGGCATTTTATCCCCGATATCGCCGGCTTTTTCCTCGCCTTTTATCCTAATTGTTGAATTTAGTACCAAGTTTGAGGTCATGTTCGGAAAATTTAATAAATTTAAATAATGCTTGACTCAAGGAGCATAACAAATTATGCCGCCTTAGTCAACCCGCCTGGCCCACCCGATATATATTTTCCGCGATTCCAAGAGCCGCAAGCATCGATAAAAGCGAACTGCCTCCATAACTCATAAGCGGCAAAGGGATGCCGGCAACCGGCAGAATGCCGATATTCATGCCTGTATTTATTACAACTTGAATAAATATTATTATTGCGAAAGCGCTGGCTAAAAGCTTCCCGAAATTATCACGGCTTTTTTGAGCGATCTTAACAAGACGGAAAATTATGACAGTGAATAGTGCCATAACAAAAATGGCGCCAGCCAGTCCCAACTCCTCGGATACAACCGCAAAAATAAAGTCTGTGTGTTTTTCGGGCAGAAAATTGAGCTGACTTTGGGATCCATGACCCAATCCTTTCCCCCACATGCCTCCCGAGCCAACCGCGACCGTTGATTGGATTACATTATACCCGGATCCCATCGGATCAGACTGGGGATGAAACACGGTCATCACCCTTTCTTTTTGATAATCCTTAAGAAAATAACTCCAGCTTAAAACTGCGATGAGGACGCAAACAATGACCAGAATAAATAGATATTTCTTTTTCACTCCGGCTATTACCAGCATTCCGAACCAAACCGCGAAAACAACGAGTGCCGACCCGAGATCAGGCTGCCAGAGAATCAAAAAAATCGACAAAAGCACCGGAACAAACGAAATGAGAATGTGCCTTGGCTCTTTGATTGTTCTTGAGTTTACGGAAAAATATTTAGCAAGCGCAACTGCAACAAGCACCTTGAAAGGCTCTACCGGTTGCAGATGGAATCCGCCAAATCCTATCCAGCCGGTTGTTCCCCTAATGACTTTTCCGAATATCAGAACAAGGAGTAAAAGAAAAAGGCCAAGGAAAAATAAAAAAGCCGAATAATTCTTCAGGCTTCGATAATCAAAAAAAGAAAGGACCCAAAAAATGACCAACGCGATGCCGACAAAGATTATTTGACGGATAAAATGATCTTTATCGGAACTCGCATTTTCACCGCTGTAGCTGATGGGGAAAAGAATAGCAAGGCTCAATCCCAGCAAAAGAGTTATGGATGTGAAAAGTATCCAATCTATCTTTAAGATGTTTCTCATTATTCATTATTGACTTTATAGCTGTCATACTGTTCGGAAGTACCGAATTTTTTCATGAAGTTATCGCTCGAAAAAACGTCCACTTCCGGTTCAATTTCAATATCTTGAGCGTCAATTTCCTGCAAAAACGGATCGTTCCACCTGAATATCACTTCCCGCTCTTCATTGACCTTGATGTCATTATTCTCAGTCCGATTGACAGCGACCGGAATTCCGCTTTTGTTTTTTATTACTGCTTTAGTAGTAATTTTCCGAAAGTCATACCCGCTTTTATTTTGAATTTTAGCCTTAAGCTGGGCAAAGCCGCTCCCATCGCTGACGAAACTGAACTCCTTGCCATAAACCGTTATGTTCGGCTCTTCGTATTCCGAAAATTTTTGCCACTGGAAACTCTTGATGCGAAATTCAAAACTCACTGATGTTTCCGGAAGCTCAACATTAAAAGTCAGAATATTCTTTATTTCAGCCGGAAGAATAAAGCTGGAACCTTCTTTCTTGGCGATAATCGCCCCGTTTTTATCGCTAAAGTCAAAAGAGTAGTCAAAATTAGCCACTCCGAACTGGACATTCGGATTATTTATTTTGACAAGCGCGTCATATTTTCCGGAACCAGCCGGCATAACCGCTTTTTGAAGTATTTTGATATTTTCGATATTCGGAATTTCTTCGCATTTGGAGCAGGGACCCCCGCAATCCATGCCTTCCTCGCCCTGATTTTTGATTTTATCGCTACAGGTAGGTTTTGTCCGAAAAAGAAAATAGGACGCTGCTATAAATAGCGCTAATATTATTACGTAGGCAATGATGATTATTATTCTTTTGAGGATTCTCTCGCCGTGGGTCATAATCTCTTATTTACTGCCTGAAGCTATTCTAATATTAATCCATCCTGCGAATTTTGTCACTTTTCCTCTATCGATCATTAAATACCAAACAGCTTGCAAGTAAGCCTGTTTAATACTAACATTAAACAGTAATAATTCAGCCAGATCTATGCAAAAAAATCATAATATCGAAATCCTCCGCCACTCCCTCTCTCATGTACTGGCCGCTGCCGTTTATGAAATGTTCCCGGACGCCAAATTCGGAATCGGACCGGCCGTTGAAAACGGATTCTATTACGACTTCGACCTGCCCCGGACTCTCATTCCCGAAGACCTGAAAATTCTCGAGGAAAGAATGGGAAAAATCATCAAAGCCAATTATAAATTCGAAAAAGTAAACATACAGATCGAAGAAGCTTCGAAGGATTTCAAAAAAGCTAGGCAGCCCTATAAGGTTGAATTGATCAGAGGCATCAAAAAAGAAAATCCTGAGTCAAAGACGGTCTCCATATACCGGACTGGAAATTTTGTCGATCTCTGCTCCGGTCCGCACATCGAATCAACGGGCGAGATCGATCCCAAAGCTTTCAAACTCACAAAAATTTCCGGCGCTTACTGGAAAGGCGACGAAAAAAACAAAATGCTCCAGCGGATCTACGGAGTAGCTTTTTCGAGCCCGAAAGAATTGAGGCGACATCTGGCCATGATCGAAGAGGCCGAAAAACGAGACCATAAAAAAATCGGCCGGGACTTGGAGTTATTCTCCTTCCATGCCGAATCCCCTGGTTCCGCTTTCTGGCATCCTAAGGGCGCGACGATTTGGAACGAGCTCGAACAGTTTGGAAAAAGCCTCCGCAAAAAATACGGCTTTCAGGAAATCCAAACTCCGCTTATTGCCAAAAACATCCTCTGGAAACAGTCCGGCCATTGGGATCATTATAAAGACAGTATGTTTTCCATTAAGAGCGAAAACGAAACCTATTGCCTCAAACCGATGGACTGTCCCTTCAATATTTTAATGTATAAGGAAAGGACAAAATCCTACCGCGACTTGCCTGTCCGCTTCACTGAAATCGGACGCATTATGCGGAATGAAAAATCAGGCGAATTGAACGGCCTGCTGCGTGTCCGCTATCTCACGCAGGATGATTCGCATATTTTTTGTCTGCCCTCCCAGGTTGAAAACGAAATCTCGAACCTGCTCAAAATGGTGAAGGAATACTACCCGGCATTCGGCCTCAGCCCGAAATACTATCTGTCCACAAGGCCCGAAGGCTTTATGGGCGAGATAGCGGACTGGAACTTGGCTGAAAAAAATTTGGCCAATGCCCTCAAAAAGGAAAAGATAAAATTCGAAATCAAAGAGAAAGACGGCGCTTTTTACGGACCGAAGATCGATATTGAAATCAAAGACGCTCTCGGAAGAAGCTGGCAGCTGGCGACAATACAGCTCGACTTCCAAATGCCGCAAAGATTCTCATTGGAATATATTAATGATAAAGGAGAAAAAAGCGTTCCGGTGATGATTCATGCTGCCGTTTTCGGCTCATTTGAGCGCTTTATCGGAATCTTATCCGAGCATTATGCCGGTGCTTTTCCGCTCTGGCTTTCCCCTGTCCAAGCTGAGGTTATCCCCGTTTCGGAAAAATTCGAAAAGTATGCGAGAGAGGTTTTGCGGAAATTATCCGATGCAGACATCCGCGCGGATATGAAGGATTCCAATGAGTCGCTCGGCAAGCGCATCCGCGAAGCCCAAAACCAAAAAACAAACTATATGCTGATTGTCGGCGAGAAAGAAATGAAAGCCAAAACCGTCTCCGTCCGCGAACGAGAAAAAGGAGACGTCGGGGTGATGAAAACCGATAAATTACTGGATAAGATAAAGAAGGAGCTTCAGGCCAAGAAATAATTATAAATGAAGTATTTCATAAAAATTTTCGGCTGCCAGATGAATTATTCCGATGCCGAAAGAATTTCAACTTATCTAGAAAAGCTGGGCTTAGAACCAGCTTTTAAAAACAAGGCGGACTTGCCCGCCAAAGATTTAGAGTCGGCGGACTTGATAGTGTTTGTCACTTGCGGCGTGCGCCAAAGCGCCGAAGACCGCGTTTACGGACAGATCAGCAATCTCCGCAAAAAATACCCGGAGAAAATAATTGTTCTCACTGGATGCCTGGCACACCGAAAAGATGTTCAGCTAAGATTGAGAGGAAAAGTAGATTTATTTTTCTCAATTAACAGTTTAGGCGAATTAGAGAATTGGATTATTGATAATTATTTGAAAATTGTAAATTGTAAATTGAAAATTCCGGCACGAAAATACTGCACTCATAATAAATATCTTTCAATTAAACCAATATATAAAAAAGCTTACCAGGCATTTGTGCCGGTTATGACCGGCTGCAATAATTTCTGCGCCTATTGCGTCGTCCCCTATGCCCGTGGCCGCGAGTATTCTAGGCCCGCCGAAGATATTTTGAAAGAGGTGAAAAGTCTGGTCAAAGAAGGATGCAAGGAAATTGTTCTTCTCGGACAGAATGTGAATTCATACAGGTCCGGCAAGATAAATTTTCCGAAACTTCTCAAGCTGATTGAAAAAATCTTTGGCCGCTTTTGGCTGACCTTCCTTACCTCCCACCCCAAAGACATGTCGAGGGAATTGATCGAAACTATTTCTAAAAGCAAAAAGACTTGCGAATATGTTTCCCTTCCTGCCCAATCGGGTGACGATGACATCCTCCGTAAAATGAACCGGAAATATTCAATCGACCATTACAGAGATTTAGTGAATAAAATCCGAGCAGCATACAAAAAATACCATCCGGAAGTTTTTCCGTCTATTTCAACTGATATCATTGTTGGATTCCCCGGAGAAACAAAAAAGCAGTTTGAAAATACAGCCAAACTCTTTCGTGAAATGGAATTCGATATGTCCTATATTTCGCAATATTCCCCGCGCCCCGAAACCGCTGCATGGAAATTGAAGGATAATGTTTCCAAAAAAGAAAAAATCCGCCGCGAGAAAGTCCTGACGAAAATTTTGGAAAAAACCGCGCTGGAAAATAACAAAAAATATGTTGATAAAACAGTCGAGGTTCTAGTCGATAAAAGGTTCGACCTTGAGAAATTTCGAACGTCAGCGAGAAAGGGAAAGGTCGAACCTTGGAAAGAAAAATACCAAGGTCACGCCCGAACCCAAAAGAAAGTAATTTTTTTCTCAAAGAAAATGATTACTGTTGGGAGTTTCGCGAAAGTCAAAATCACAAAAGCCAAAGCGTTCGGATTAGAGGGAGAATTATTAATATAATAAAAAAGCCCGTCCTATTTTGATAGCGACGGGCCTGGTAACAGGCAGGCAGATCCGGAAGGAATCAGCCGAGCAGGATGATAGGATCGCCATCGGTCCGGATATTCGCCCAGACATCCAGTTTTATTTCGGTCCCCATCAGTTCGGCGACTTTCTTCTGTTCGCCTGCGTCCAGATTTTTGAAGGACGCTTTCAAGTTTGGCGACAGAGCGATTTTCGCCCTTCCCGGATAAGCACCGTGCATGCTCACATACCGATCGTCCCGATTGGCCAGAGCCCGGCTCAAATGGCCGACGGCATTGGAAAGCCACTGCTTGGCTTTGGGGCTAAGATCGAGACCTTTGGTTTTGACGGAAAAAATCGCCATCTTTTCTCTTCCTCCTATTCGATTGGTTTCTGCCGAAGATATTCGGCCTGAACTCATGAAGCGTCAGAAGCTGCCCAAAATTTTGAAGACTGCGTCCGAGGCAATACACAGTCCGCCCAGCATCACCAAGATAAGGGCCCAGGACATCTGAGAGTCGGAATTCGATAAATCGTTTAGGTCTACTCCGTTTTCCCTTGCAGGAATTACGATTTTTGTGTAAAAAAAGTTTATTGCCAGAATTAAGAAAATCAATAAGGCAATCACCTTTACCAGAAACATTATTATCGACCACATGAGAAACCCTCTCCTTTCCCATAGATAAGTGATAAGAGCTAACTAATTATATACTGAAGATCGAAATGATTGCAAACCTCAATAAAATCCTTGTTATTCTGGGCCCGACTTCTTCCGGCAAATCCGATATTGCCATTAAAATGGCAAAAAAATTCAATGGGGAAATAATTTCGGCCGACAGCCGTCAGGTTTATCGCGGAATGGATGTAGGAACCGGAAAAGTTTATGGAAAATGGGATTCAAAAAACAAGGCGCTTGTTTCTGAAGGAATCCTCCATCATATGATTGACATCGCTTCGCCCCGCACGGATTATAGCGTCGCTAAATTCAAAAAGCAGTCTGAAAATATCATTTCTGACATCTTGAAGCGCGGCAGATTGCCTATCATCTGCGGAGGCACCGGCTTTTGGATACAGGCAATTGTAGACAACGTGAATTTTCCCGAAGTAAAGCCGAACTGGAAACTGCGGAAAAAAATGGAAACTAATTCGACCGAAAAACTTTTCGCAATGCTGAAGAAAATGGATCCGATTCGGGCAAAAAATATTGATTCCAAAAACAAAATTCGCCTCATCCGCGCGATTGAGATATGCAGAGCAATAAAAAAAGTCCCAGTTGCCAAAAAAGAAATGCAAAATATTAAATACAAAGCGCTTCAGATAGGAATTCGATTGCCAAAAGAAAGGCTTCACAAGAAAATTGAGAAACGCATCCTTGCCCGGTTTAAAGACGGCATGATCAAGGAAGTGGAAAAATTGCACCGGCAAGGATTATCTTGGAAAAAAATTCGATCCTTCGGGCTCGCCTATTTTTGGATCCCGCTATATCTGCAAAAAAAATTATCCAAACCAGAACTTTTCGGAAAAGTGTTCCAAGCAGAAAAAAATTACGCCAAAAGGCAGGCAACCTGGTTTAAGCGGGACAAAAGGATCAAATGGCTGAAAAGTTTCCGGGAAATTGAAAAGGTCATAAAAACCTTCTTGAGGTAAAATTGAAAAATTTAGGGCCGGAGATTTTCTCCAGCCCTTTTTATTTGCAAAACTCGGTTATCAATATTCGTCGAGGATCATCTTGAGCAAAGCCATCCGCACATAAAGCCCGTTACGCGCCTGCTGAAAATAGTGCGCTCTCGGATCTTTGTCGACGGCATAACTTATCTCGCCCAGCCGCGGCAAAGGATGCATGATTATGGCTTCGGGCTTCATGTACTGAAGAGTGCTTTTGCGGATTGAAAGCTTTTTGCTTTCGCGCTCCACCTGATCGAAGATTTCCGACTTGCTGAAGCGCTCCTTTTGGACCCTGGTCTGATAGAGGACATCCAGCCGGGAAAGAATTTCCCTGAAATCCTTTGTCTCGAACCATTTCACTTTGTATTTATCAAGATAACTCTTGATATCATCCCGCATCCTGGTGGCTTCGGGAGAAACAAAGTGAATCGTGTTTTTGGGATAATGCTTCGCCAAAAAATATGAAAGGGACCTGACCGTCCTTCCATTCACCAAATCGCCGACCATGGCAATCTCAAGGCCTTCGATCCTTCCGAACTTTTTTTTGATTGTGAAGAGATCGAGAAGGGCCTGAGTAGGATGCTGACCAATGCCGTCACCGGCGTTGATTATCGGAACTCCTTCCGAGAATGCCGCCGCCCTTTCAGCTCCGCCTTCCTTATAGTATCTGAGCACGATAACATCGGCGTATCCACTGATGACACGTATAGAATCTTCCAGGCTCTCCCCCTTGGCCTTTGAGGAAAATTCTTTGGCATTTTCCGTACTAATCACCTCTCCCCCTAACCGCTTCATGGCAGCTTCAAAACTCAGACGGGTCCGGGTGCTAGGCTCATAAAAAAGCGAAGCCATAATCTTTCCGTCAAGAAGCTTGCTTGGCGGCGAAGATTCCATCCTGGCCGCCGTAGTAAAGATTCTTTCCACGGTCCTTTTGTCGAACTGCTGAGCCCTTATCACCGATTTTAACTTCCTCATGTCCCCTCCCTTTTTGAAAAAGAGCCAAAAAAAATCCGCCTCCTGACGGGCGGTGTCCGCTAAAAATACTCCTTGAATTTTGCCGTTTTCTTAGTCATCCCTAAGATGATAACTTTTCCCCTATTGTCTGTCAAGGTTAGTCTTGAGCAGTTCCATTGCTTTCTTCGGATTAACTTTTCCTTTCGTTTCTTTCATGACCTGTCCCAAAAGAAACTGCAGGGCGTTTTGTTTTCCCTTCCTATAATCTTCAACCGGACCGGGATTTTCGGAAATGATATTCTTTACCACGCCTTCTATTTCTCCTTCATCATCAACCTGGGATAAATTTTTATCGGCAATGATATGCTCCGGATCGGCGCCGGTTTTTACCATCTCACTGAGGACCGTTTGCGCCGCGCTGGAATTAATTTTTCCCTGGGCGATTATGCTCATTAGCTCTCCGAAGTTTTCCGGGGTTATTTTCAAATCCGATATCCCCTCTCCTTCACTGATATATTTTTTCAGCTCGCTCAGGATATAATTGGTGGCCAGCTTTGCGATCTTATCTTTTTTTTCGCACAGCTCGCACCCTTCACTCACTGCCTGTTCGAAAAAGTCGGCCAAATCCTTGTTTTTCGACAGCATCTCGGAATCATATTCGGAAATTTTATATTCATTTTGAAATCTTTTTGTTTTTAGTTCCGGCAGCTCGACTATTCCAGCTTTTATCTTTTCGACATAGTCTTCACGGATCTCCAGCGGCGGAAGATCAGGCTCCGGGAAATATCTGTAATCATGCGCCGACTCCTTTTCCCTTTGAGAATACGTCTGCATCTTGCTTTCATCCCAACCGCGCGTTTCCTGAATAATCTTCTTTCCATCCTCCAGCATTTCTGCCTGCCGCCTAAGCTCATATTCAATCGCCCTTTCGACAGATTTGAAAGAATTGAGGTTTTTTACCTCGACCTTCGTGCCGAACTCATCTTCATCTCCCTTGCGGATAGAAATGTTCGCTTCGCACCTCATTTGTCCTTTTTCCATATCCGCGTCCGAAATATCAAGATATCGCAGAATCAGCTGCAACTTTTCACAGAACTTTTTGGCTTCCTGCGCCGATTCAATTTCCGGTTCCGTCACAAGCTCCATCAGCGGCACTCCGGAACGGTTAAAATCGACCAGGCTAAAATCAGTTCCTTTCTGGTGAAGCAGTTTTCCCGTATCTTCCTCAAGATGGATCCGAGTAATGCCAATTTTTTTGCCGTCAATTTCCAGAAATCCCTTCCCGCAGAGCGGCTGGTCGTATTGGGAAATCTGATACCCTTTCGGTAGGTCCGGATAGAAATAATTTTTTCGGTCAAATTTGGAAATTTTTGCAATTTCGCAGTTCAGGGCAATTCCCGCTTTTATCACGAATTCAATCGCTTTTGCGTTGGCAACAGGAAGTGCTCCGGGCTGTCCGGTGCAGACCGGGCAAATATTGCTGTTTGGAACCCTGTCGAGCCCCAGTTCATTTTTGCATCCGCAGAACATTTTGGAGCCGGTTTTCAGCTCCACATGAACTTCCATTCCGATTGTTGGCCTATACTTCATGAATTAATCCTATCAAAAAATGGTAAAAAAATAAAGCCCCTGGCTTAGCTTGACGGGGCTTTAGTTGCTGCCGCAAATCGGCATATGTTTTTTGTCGGTTTCCTCTCTGACGATATCCCGGCACCAGCACTCCTCCGTGCCCGGCTTCGGTCCGGCGCATTCCCGGCAGCCTCTGCCGCCGCAAAACCATATGAGGGTTAGTATTACGTCGGGAAGATTGAAGATATTTTCTGACTTCATCGTCCCGTTCCTCCTTGAAAATTAGTGCATTGTAATTTCGGAAGATTCCTTGACGATATTGCAGAGAGCGACAATCCGTGGAAAGAACAGGCAGGACGAACATTTCTTTTTTTCGCACGAATAACATACCTTGTATATGCTGATTAGTTCGTCCGAAACATTCGGATCTTCCAAGTAATAGGGTGTAAATACAATGCCAGCCAAACTCATCCCTTTCTCCTTGTTTCAAGGTTGCATTATACCTGTGTTTCTTTGCCGTCCGTAGTTACGCGTCCCCCTTGCCATTGCCCCCGGTATTGATTACCTTCGCCCAAAACCTGGTGAAAGGTAATATGGACCACGCGGGCTCCAAGATCAATCTTAATATCACTTTTTCCCAAATTGCACAAGCCGAATGTCAATTCGCCCGAATATCCCGGAGCAACCTGCCCGTTAAAAAGCGCCAGTCCCGAACGGAACAAAGTTGTCCGGGGAAAAATTACCGCCATCAGATCAATCGGCAAATTCACCTTCTCCGCCGTTTTTATCAGATAATATTTCCCCGGTTCAAAAACAAAAGAATTATTCTTGTTTTCTTCATATCTCGCGACCGATTTCGACTCGGGAGTATGCCGTTCCTCAACGCCCAAATATCCATCTCCGGATATTTCAAATATTTCTCCCATCCGCAAGTCGAAACCCGCCCCCTCCGGATTATTCTGTTCCCGCTCACATAAATTTTCAACCAGTTTTCGCTCTTTAACCAGTCGATGAAGTTCCTTTATTCCTAAAATCATAAAATCGTTGAAATCAATTATTAATTCCTCTTCCGGTGCCCCCTAAAAACCGCCAACAACCGTGACTTCTCCCTTGAGAGCCGGCCACGGATCGTAATCCTCGATTGTGAAATCTTCGTATCGGAAATCATCTATATTTTTTATTTCCGGATTCAGTTTCATTTTTGGCAGCGGACGCGGCTCGCGCTTTATTTGCTCTTTCACCTGATCAAAATGATTGCTGTATATATGGACATCTCCGAAAACATGTACGAATTCGCCTACCGGCATACCCACTACTTGCGCAATCATCATAGTAAGCAAAGCGTAGCTCGCGATATTGAAGGGCACGCCGAGAAAAGTGTCCGCGCTTCGCTGGAACATGAGAAGCGAAAGTTTCCCGTCCATGACATTGAGTTGGTACATGACGTGGCAGGGTGCCAGCACGAATGATTTTCCCGGCAGAGCCATTTCATAACAGAACTCGGGATTCCAGGCGGAAACCATGATACTTTTTCTTTCGGGAGTTTTTTTCAGTTTTTCAATCGCCCAAGCCAATTGATCGATTTTTCTCCCGTCGCTCCCCGGCCAATTTCTCCATTGCGTGCCGTATACCTGGCCGATATCGCCCCAATTTTTGACGAAATCACTGCCTTCCTTTTCTTCCTTCAGCTTGGCAATGAAATCATCCTGCGCCATTTCTGGAACTTTCTTTTCTTCGGAGGCTTTTTTATATTTCTTGTACGCCCACTCATTCCAAATATTCGTATTGTTATCCACCAGATATTTTATATTACCTGTTCCCTGGAGAAACCAAAGGAGCTCATGAATGATTCCCCGTAAATATGTTTTTTTTGTCGTGATCAAGGGAAAACCTTGCGACAAATCAAATCGCATCTGCCTTCCGAAAACACTTCGGATATAAGTCCCCTCAACTCCAAACAAAGGCTTGTCTGTGCCGTTGTTCAAAATATCCTTCATCAGATCCAGATATTGGTACTCGGGATGTTTATTTTCCATGTTGGTTTTCGCTAAATTGTTAGCACTCGCAGCCGTTACTATCTTGTGACAGAGCAAGGCTGACCATGTTTTTCGGCTGGAACTGCCTCAGCACGATTCCTCTTTTTTCTGCCAGTTCCTTGGCTTCGTCCTCTTCCTCAAATTTTTCTCCGCCAGTCTGGATTCTGGTATATTCCTGGAAATATACGATCTCTTTTACGCCCGCGTTGTTGAGCGCTTTCATACAATCGTAACAGGGAAAAAGAACCAGGTAGGCCGTCGAACCTCGCAACCTTGTCGTGTCTTGGGCGTTTATGATTCCGTTTATCTCCGCATGCGCACCTCGGCAGCGCCTTAGTTTTTTGGTATTCGGATCCCCATCCACCTTTGCGCAACCTACTTCAAGACAATGCACGTCCCCTTCAGTCGGACCGTTATAGCCGAGTGAAATTATTCTTTTATTTTTGTCCACTAGGACGGCTCCTGTTTCGTGGAACTTGCAGGCCGCCCTTTTCGAAACTAAAAGCGCTAGGTTCATGAAAGTTTCGTCCCAGGAAAGGCGCGATGTTTTGATTGGTTTTTTCTGTTCAGCCATAAAAAAATTGCGTTTTAATGCTTTTATATTATAACAGCCTCCGACAAAAAGGCAAAATATAGATGAGCGATAAAAAGGGGCATTATGCTGCCCCTAGGATGAGATGCTTTGCCTCGGAATCTCTAGCGAAAACGCTTGGCGACTCCGATAAAAATCAGCATCCCCAAAAAAACTACAAGGACCAAGCCGCCTCCGTTGAGCGATTTTTCGCTGATCACCCCGACTTTCTCCAAAATAGACAAAGAGCCTGCCGACAGTCCAATCAGTACTACCCCGACGGCGCAGAATGCGATTATGCCGTCCTCGGGTTTCAGTGTCCAGAACCAATGAAAAAATCTGGCTATCATGAGCTCCTCCTGTTCTCGTTTTTATTATTATATCCAAACCAATATAAAAAACAATATTGACATGAAGTGGATTATGGACTACTATGCTTTGAACATAAGTATTCAAAATCTATCGGTTATCGGAGGGAGATTGCTATGGAACTGCCGAATTGTACAGATCCGAATTGCCACGGCAAAGTCGATTCTCGAAACAAAATCAATATCCATGAGTACCTTCCCAACGCCAGTATCTCCGTCATTCCACACGCGATCCCGTGCAGTATCTGCCGCCTCCTGCATTGGCTGAATGGTGAAATAGTGAAGGACAACGACACGAAAGAGCAGGCCTTTTTCACCGGCGAGAAGATCGTTTTTAGGCCGATTGCCTAATCGAGGAGGAACTGCGTGCACTGCAAAGAAAATGATTGCCCAGGAAATATCGATCTCGAAATGGGCGTTGCTGTTATGGTCGGCTGCGCCCAATATGCCTCTGCTTATCCCTGCAACACCTGCGGAAGGCTCCATTGGCCAAACGGAAACGCTATTTTCAACAGACCCGGCCAGCGAGTTTTCCTAAAAGCTGGACAACTCGAATACAAAGATCCGCCAAAGGCGGAATAAAATCCCAAACCCAATAAGCATCCGTTACATTCAAAAACCCCGCGCTCACTGAGCCGGGTTTTTAAATAATAATTTCGGAGATAAAATGATTTATTAGATCATTCAACCTTCGCAAAGACGACCACCTGCACCTTATCCCCTCTCTTTTTGGCACATTTTGGGCAAGTCGCATACCAGAAAATAAACTCCTGGGCATCGGCGCTTTTTTCTTTACACCATTTTTTCGTTTCACTGATCCATTTTTGCATATCGCCATAATGCCCTTCAAAAAGTCTTGTGAAAAATTTTCCGGTTATGACTTCAGTTTCGAATCTCTTGGCGTTTCGAGAGATCGGAATCAGGAGATCGGCTCCCCAAAGCGTATCGTTTCTCGTCAGAACCATTTGTTCCGCAGCAAGTCCGCTTTCTTTCACTTTTTCCATCCCCTTGATAATCTTCCCTCCGAAATTAATCGGCACATGGAGAAAAGCTAGATAGTGATCCTTATAAAACGGCTTATCCCGCCAGACAATCTCCTTTCGGTCCCACTCTTCGAAACTTAATACTTTGCAACATTCCTCGCTCATAAGCTAATAAACTTTACTGGTAAAACTTTTTTGAATACTCCCGCAATCATGAATGAGTCCGACTCGTGGATATATATCGGCTGATGGAAAGTATTAGTCGAGTTAGGAAACAGTCCGATTACCCCATTGCCGAGGCTCCGATAATGCTTGATAGTCGCAAGCCCGTTTACTACTGCTACCACAATCTTATTGTCATAAACAAAGTCCGAATCTTTCTTTTCAAAAATGACATAGTCCCCATCGTTGATGCTGTCCTTATTCATCGAATCACCCAGCGTCTTCACCGCGAAAAGCTTCGCTCCCGCACTTGGCCGAACGAGGCTTTCCGAAATCTGGAGATAGCCGTCCATATTATCCTCGGCAAAAGCCAGGGCATCGCCTGCCGAAGCCAGGCCGTATACCGGAACCGAGAAAACCCCTTCAAGGCTGTCATTCAAATTTTCATTTTCCACCAGATACAGTTTACGAAAGATGTCCCGCTTGATCAAATCTTTCTTTTCGAGCGATTCAACCACTTGCGCCACGCCCTTTACTCCCTTTTCTTTCATCCCCTTTTTCTGGAGGTACTTGTATACCCTGTAAGTCGTCGGATTTCCCTGACCGCCATCGATCATCTCTCGAATAGTTTCGAGGACCAGATTTTGTTTTTCTGTTAGGTTTTTTTCCATTTTTTGCTTGCCCCGTTAAATTGCGCTTTCGGCGCACCCCGATCTTGCATCGGGGATTTAACTGGGTGAATGTTATGTGTTATGTGATCCATATTCTATCTCTCAGTATCACTATATCACTATTCCCTCTCCCCTGTCAACCACCTATCTGTGCACAATGCAATATATTAGCTTATAAATAATAAAAATATCGCATTAGCGATACCCAACTTTTTTCTTTTTATATTTTTCTTTTTAATTTATTTTACTCATACCGTAACGCATCCAATGCGTGAATGCGGGCGGCCCGGCGAGCAGGCATAAGACCAGTCACAAGACCTAAAAATAAAATAAAGACAACAATGGCAACTACGAAATAATATGGAATGTAGACAAAATTTAGGGTAGAATGCCCACTTCGAACGGCTATGATATTAAATGCGATATTGATCGCGTAAGCCGTTCCATAGCCTCCAAAAAAGCCAAGGGCTCCGCCAAGAAAACTGATAATGGCCGCCTCTAATACAAACATTTTGAAAATATCTTTTCTTTTGGCACCTAAAGCTTTCAGGATTCCAACCTCTTTTGTTCGCTGTAAAAGCGAAACGGAAAGAGTATTCAACATCCCCATAGCTGAAATTGACATAATAATCGTTCCGAGCACAATCATAGCCACCCGAATAATGGTGAAAAAGGAATTTATGTCATTCACGAGATCAGTGACGCTTTCCGTCACAAATCCCATTTGCTCTACTTGAGACCGGATATTGGAGACTTTACCAATATCGACTTTGACTTTCCCGGCTTGAGCACCGGTAATACCGAACTTGTTCTTGAGAAACGGAAGCGGAAGATATAGATATGTATTCTGGTCATCGTTTATTATTCCTACTACTTTCAGTGTTCCCTTTTCTGAAGTGGTTTCTTTTTGAAGATCAGTTACGATATCGCTCGAAAGCACCATATCAAATTCCATTTCCTTTCCAATCGCTTCCGAAGGATCCGAGAATCCCAGAAGTTTAGCAAGACGCACTGAAAGCGCGGCTGTCCCAGATTCCGGACCACATTCTTCAATATTTCCGCTTGCGAATTTCACATTAGCCATCTCAAGGTATTCCATATCCGTCCCGTAGATTATGGTATCAGTTTGCGAATCTGCCCAGTACACTTTGCCGCCAGTTTCCATAACGGCGGCGACTTTCTGAACCCCCTCAACATTGTGAAGCTTTTCGATATTTTCGTCGCTCAAGATGACAAAATTTTCAAGATTCCGATTGCTGATATCAACCACGTCTATAGCATTGTTTTTTGTCACTTCGCTCACGACCATTCTCTGCACCCCAAATCCAAGACAGATGAGAACCGTGATGATACCAATTCCGATTGCTACACCGCCAATCGTGAGGAAAGAGCGAAGTTTACTTGAACGCAAATTCCGATAGCCGACGAAAACCAGCATGCCGAGCCGCATTTTGGAAATTTCGGTTTTTTTCTGGACTTTCGCCACTTCGGTTGGTTTGTTTTTTTCCTTCCTAAGTTGACTAGATATCCCTCCCGGACTGTTTTCTCCTGGTTTTTCAGCATTTTTTTCGGGGTTAGATTTTTTCGAGAAAAAATTCAACATTTTGATTATTCGCGCTTATTGAGATTTATTGCCGAGGCACTTCTTAACAAGGAAAATCAGTTCCGCAACTGACAATGTCGCCTTTACAAAGTATTCGTTGGCACCCAAACTTTTTGCCCTTTCGCGATCTTCATTCTGGCCAAGGTTTGAGGAAACAATGATGGGCGTGGTAATCTTTTTCTCACGAATTTGCTTGATAAGATCATAACCGCTCATTTTGGGCATGATAATATCGGCTATTATGACATCGAAATTTTCCTTTTCGATTGCTTTCCATGCTTCTTGGCCATCCTCCGCCAATCGCACGTCGAAACCAGCGCTCTTCAGTTTCAATTCAAAAAATTTTCCGACTGCCTCCTCGTCTTCAGCGATAAGAACTTTGGGATTTAAATGTGTTGCCATATAAATTCCGCTCCCTCCTTTTTTATTCTCCCTATAGTATGCCCAGGTGGTGCTTTGTCATTAAAATTATTTTACTGAATGATACATTGGCTTTAACAAAATAATCTACCGCTCCCATCTCTTGTGCCCATATTTTATCTTCTTCCTGGCTAAGGTTGGATAAAACGATGACTTTTATTTTTTTTAGCTCCGGATCGGCCTTGAGAGCCTTGAGGGTTTCGAATCCGTCTTTGACTGGCATTATGAGATCCAGAAGGATGATGTCAGGTTTTTTTTCTTTAGCTAAATCAAGGGCTTCTTGTCCATTTCTAGCCAAGAAAACCTCAAATCCTTCTTTGTTCATTTTTTTTTGATGAACTTTCAGCATAAACTCATCGTCTTCGGCGACTAATACCGAGGGTTTTTTGTTTTCCATATTTTTCAAGAAAAATATTTATCTTCTCCTTACATTATATCAGAGAGAAACAGGAACAGAGGCACTCTCATAGGATCTCCCTCAGCAACGCGAGAAAACTCTTACATCCAGGGAACAGCCGGCAGTTCAATGAAAAAAGTGGTTCCTTTTTCCTCCTGACTTTCAAACCAGACTCTTCCACCTGCTTCTTCTACATATGATTTTACCACATTGAGACCCAAACCTGAACCCTCCGTTTCATTGAGAACGGCATTTGGCGCCCGAAAAAATTTACCAAATATTTTATCCTTATATTTTTCCGGAATCCCGATGCCGCTGTCGGAAACGGTTACGCATATTTTATTTCCATCGAAATTAGCTGCTATCTTTACGCTACTGCCTTTCGGGGAATATTTAATGGCGTTAGAAATGACATTTTCCAATAGCTGAAAAAGTCGACGCATTCCCATTTTTACCCGGGACTTTCCAGCATTTCCTTTTTCAAAAATAATATTTATTTCACGCTGTTTAGCCAGGCCATCAAGGGCTGTTATGGCCTGGCTGATCGTGTCAATGATATTGATGGAATCCACTGATTCCGTCAGTTTCCCCATATTAATTCTCGAAACATCTAAAAGGTCGTCTACTAGAAACGCCAATCGCTGGTTATTGTTAAAAATATCGTGCAAAATCTCCTTTGCCTCTTCGGGCAGTTCGCCAGCATCTCCCTCAATGAGCATTTCAAGCATCCAGCGAATGCCGGAAAGAGGAGTACGCAATTGATGCGCCGCAATAGAGAGAAATTCGTCTTTTTCCTTTTCCAGCGAATAACGCTCCGTGATATCCTGAAAAATTCCCACAACTCCGATAATTTTATTGTTTTTGATAATAGGTGCGAATGATCCAATGACTGGTATCTGCTTTCTAGACGTAATGAGAAATGAATCCTTAGGAAAACAATAGATCAGAAAATGATCAGACACTTCAGATACTGGATCAATAGGAATCATCCTTCTTCCTTTCTTTACAACGAATTTAAATATCTCAAGATAGTTTTGTCCCGTCAAAATTGAACATTCTTCTTCAGAGCAGGCCAGGCTAGACGCTCGCTGATTAATGAAAGTGATTTTTTTCTCGCGGTCAGTAGCAACAATTCCTTCTCTGATTGCATGAAGATAGCCAAGAATCCCTTCGCTTCGATCGCGCTCCGCTCCAAACTTGCTTTTCTCTTCCCTAGCCTGTTTTTCCGCCGCTTGCGCATCCTCCGCGAGACTTAACATTATCGCCTTGGATTGCTCCAGCATTTTGTTGCTATAACTCAGTTCCTCGACCTTTTTCGCCAACTCTGCCGTTCTTTCCTTAACAGAATTTTCCAAACTGTCTTTGAGTTTCTGAAGTTCTGCCGTTCTTTTCAGGGCCTTTATCTCCAAACTCCCCTTTTCTCTTTCCAGCTCAATAGTCTTTTTTCGGACCTCATCTTCAAGCCTTACTTCTTCTTCCAGCAAAGCTTCCACTTTTTCTGCTTGAAGGATATTGATCTTTTTGACTGTGCGATAGATAAGCGACACGGCAATCCCAACAAAAACAGAACCTAAAAAGAAAACGGCAGTTACTAGATTCTTAAATATTTTTTCATTTATTAATTCTGAATCAGTTGCCAACCAATAGGCATAAAATGCATATCCCAGAGAAAAAAATACAATAAGCGTTAGTAATACTACCCACCATTTCCCAAGAGACGTCCCTTTTACCAAATGCAAGAACCGAACCTGAGCATAAATGCTATATCCGAAAAGAATAATGCCTAAAATGGTCAATGTAACGTTGATCATATCGTTTGTTTCGTTTCTACTGTTCCTTTTTTGAGATTTTCAATTTCATTTTTCAGCTCGATTATCCTCATTTCCCTGCCGATCATCAATTCATTTGCCTTCTTTAGCTCCGCGGCCTGTTTTTTTTCAATTTTTTCCCGCTCCTTCTTTTCGGTGATGTCTTCCCCGGAAGATACTGTTCCAATCACATTTCCTGATCCGTCTTTTAGGAAAGCGTTATGCCAGGCAATCACTCTTTCGTCTCCCTTTTTGGTTCGTACTACATTTTCAAAATAGGTTAACGTCGTTTCTTTTCCCGAAATAACCTTTTCAAATGCCTCCTGAATTTTAGTCCGACTCTTTTCCGGAATAAAATTATCAATAAAATTCTTGCCTATTATTTCCTTGTCATCACTCACATTCAGAATATCTTTTGCCTTTTGATTGATAAAAACAACCCTTCCGCTTCTGTCTAGTGTCAAAAGCATAACCTCCATAACACTTACATAGGCCCGGATTTTTTGGCGCTCTGTTTCAAAACGATATAATGCCTGCTTCAGAGCCTCAAGCATTGAATTTGTACTCAAGGTCATACTGGAAATTTCATCATTGCCGCCACCTACCTCGATTTTCCCGGAAAAGTCGCTGTTTTGAGTTATTTGGGAAATGCCCGAGTTGAATTATAAACTTCTCCGAGCTTACGCTCGGGGTATTAGCCTAATTCAAGCTTCGCTTGTCCAGCGTCCTCTCGTCCCTGCTTCTCGATGTATTGCATGATCGCCTGTTCATTAAGCCCCACGGTTGATACGAAATATCCATCCGACCATATCCCGTCATTGCCCCAATATACTTCTTTCAGGAACGGGAATTTTTGCTTGAGTGCTCTGGCGGTATTGGATTTGACTATCCTTACCGCACTACCCACACTCATGGTCGGAGGTATGGAAATGAGGAAATGGATGTGGTCCTGGTCATGGTTGGCGATTTTAGTTTCAACGAGTGGGTAGTGCTTCCTGATTTCCTTGATTTTCGTTTCCAAATAGGCAAAAATTTCCTCGTTGAATATTTTTCTGCGGTATTTGCTTACCAGAACCAGATGATAATCACAATGATATATGCAATGACTCAATCTTCTGTACTCCATACCTTAAGTATGGGACAAGAAGACGCTGGAATCAACTCCATCCCTCGAGCTTACGCTCGGAGATTTAAGTTAGGTTGTTAAAATTCTCCTCAAAACCAAAAATTCCAAAAGTAAGCGAGCCAACAAAAGGACGACGACGCTGCCAAATGCCAGATTGAAAATGAAATATTTGACTGCCTGAAGCCCTTGATTATAAATATCTCGCACGAGGTTGGCCCTTATCAAAAGAGCCGGTTGATTATAATAATCTTTTATTAGGGAGTAGCCCCGAAGCATATCGCTGCTCATTTCAACAACCTGAAACTGATTTCCTGTTGCTGTCAGAGAATCCAAGGCTGCCTTGTCCGCCTGGTCTGAAACCTGGCTGACGGATTCAATTTTCAGGTCTAGCTTTGTCAATGAGGCCAGTTTCTGGATTTCTTCCGTACTTAGATATTTGCCAAATATCAGCGTCCCCCGACTTGGACCTATTGCGTTAGAAGTCAAGATGGGATGGGATCCGAAAAGAATCGGTTTTCCGGTAATGAAAATCAGTCCCATTTTTGATTTGTTTTCGTCATAGTCAGTGAGTAAATCATTTTTATTCAGGTGATCGTCCCATCCGCTGAAATCTTCGATTGTTTCATCTTTTTCATAATCATAACCTCCCTGGTAGACAATTTCTCCGGCTGAATTGGTAAAGATTATGAAATCTACTTTGATATTTTCAAAAGCGGCATCAACAAGATTTTCTTCGATAAATCCGTTATCGCTACCACCGATGTAATCATAAGCATCGTCCCAACAAGCCCAGTCAGCAACCTTGGAATTTATACTTTCGAACTCATTATTATAGGCTTCCAGAATGCGACTTAAATTGGTTTCGGCTCTATCGACCTCAATTTTTCCAAAACTAGGCAATATATACCCCCAAGCGAGAATAATATTCAGCAGGAAAATGCCGATCAAAACGACGCCAAGAAGTAAAGATGTTTTGTAGCGTATTGACATATTTTTTTATGTTAGTTTTTCGATTTCACCTGACGACATATATGAGTGCAATTATTTTATATCATTTTTGAAAATCCGCGTTTCTGTCATATTTAAGGAGATCAGTTATGCCCCTTTCTTAAGTTCCATTTTGGCTTCTAAATTTATTCCGGTATTTTTACTTCCATCGTCGACAATCCGCCCGTCTACCATCTGAACAAGTTTTGTGCAGTATTTATACTGATCCGGGTTGTGGGTAACCATCAATATGGTTATATTAAATTTATCATTGAACTCTTTGAAGAGCTCCATCAGCTCTCCGCCCGATTTCTGATCAAGGTTTCCGGTCGGCTCATCGGCAATGATGAATTTCGGGTTGAGAAGCAACGCCCGTGCCATAGCGATTCTTTGCTGCTCACCTCCGGAAAGATCATACGGCCGGTTGTCAGAGCGGTGTTCCATCTGAATAAGTTGAATAAGTTTGGCTGCCCGTTCAAGCGCCGAAGAAAAACTTTCTCCATTTATTGTCGCCGGGATGGCAATGTTTTCCAGAACCGAAAACGATTTTATCCAAAACGACTGCTGAGGAATAAAGCCGATATTGCGATTCCGAAAATCCGCCCGCCAATTTTTGGTTTCATTCCAGATATCCAGATCATCAATCCATATTTTCCCGACGGTCGGTTCTTCAAGACCATATATAGAATGAAGAAGAGTCGATTTTCCGCATCCAGAAGGACCAACCAACATGACAAACTCACCTTGGTTGACCTTGAAACTGACGTCTTTCAAGATATTCACCACTGTTTCTCCAAGAATGAAATCTTTGACCACGTTTTCAACTTTTATCACTTCTTGATTTCCTTGCCGGTTTTCATATTCTTTTCCCATAAATTCTTCGATTTGCTCTTTTGAAAGCGCCGGACTTTTTCTTTCTTCCGGTGTTGGCTGTTTTTTTTCAGTAGTGCTTTGCGGTGAAGCAACCGGCACATTCTCTTTTTTGGAAAAATGAAATAGTGATCTGAGAAAAGATTTTTTTTCCTACCCTCTCCCTCGTAACGCGTCCCCGTACCAAGAAATTTTGTGGCGCGATACGCCGGGGCCTGCGCTTCCTTGACAATCGCGGAACTTTCCGGTTTAGCCGGTTTTTTTCCTTTCCAGAAATCCAGGATTTTTTTGTCGTTCTTTTTTTTCAATTTTTCCATTTCCTTAGCGAAAAAATCATTTCTTAAATATGCTTCCCAGCCATCCGAATTGAGCAGAGAAAGTATTGGTCACAATTTCGGCCGCGTTTTCTTTGTTATCTTCAACCACGATTGTATTAGCTTTTGATAGGGCTTGGTTCCTTGCTTGATCGTAAGCCTCTACTTGATAGGAATAAACCTGTCCTGGTTCGACTGAAATAGTGATCAGGTGGTATGTGTTATCGGCATCCTCCTGGGTACTTTGGTCAAATCCGGAAACCGAAACGCCTTTAGTCAAATTTATTTTTACCCGCGTCAGTTCGTTCGTTTCGACTTTTATATATATCGTTGCTTGAGCGTCTTTCCCTCGTCCATTCACTTTTCCGATCGCCCGATTGACTAATATTTCCGGCGGGCGGCTGTCGGAACGGGTGGTGATTTTCAATATTTGCGGAATCGCTTCCACTCCACTCCCGCTCACTCCGCTAAGAATCATTTCATATTCCTTGGCCGGATCCAGCCCTTCAATGGTAGCTTTATGCTCTGTTACGGAATCGCTCGTGAGATAGTTGTGGTAAGAACCTTCGTCGGACGATTTGTATTTCACTAGTGTTGTTGTGGCTTCATCGGTATTGTAGTACACGTCAACCGTTGGAATATCCACGTTTTCCTTGTTTTCCACTTTCGCGTCCGAGACAATGGGCTGGCGGAGAGTCGTGAATGTGTATTCGTCTGACGAAAACGAGTTTCCGTCTCCATCTGTGCAGTCTGTCATGACATTGTAGGTTGTCGAGCTTTCAAGACTTTCTATCTTTGTAACGTGGCTTGTCGAAGACGCTGTCTCCTCATTAGTTGATGTGTAGGCTCCCGCTCCATATTTCAATGTGCAGGTTCCGCCGGTGTTGGTTTTATAAGAAACAGTTGCGCTTACCAGACCGACATCTGAAACCACGAATTCGGAAATGGTCGGAGGTGGAAGTGTCGTAAAATTATCTATTTCCGAAGTGCCGATATTCCCGTCCGGATCAATGAATTTTACGCGATAAAAATATTTGGTGCCGGCTTTGAGACCTTTGGTAATCACTTCATGATCCGTCAAAGAATCAACTTGTCCGGTCGTGTTTCCAAGCTTGATTGTTTCGCCGTATTCCACAAACGAACTGCAAACACGGTTGGTCGCCCAATTGAAAGTTGCCTGGAAAGACTGGATGGTGGTTTTCGGATCTTGAACGATCGTGGGCGGAGAAGTGTATCTTCCGGTCGGCGTGAGGCTCACGGTTGAAGAGGCAACGGAATAATTACTGGTTTTGTCTTTTGATTTGACGTAATAATAGTAAAGTTTGCTTTCGATTCCGGTGTCAACGAATGCCGAGCCAGTCGTCATAGCAACTTCAGTGAAAGTCGTGTTATCTTCGGAGCGGAAAATGGAGTATCCGGCAAAATTGGAAGTGTCGATTCCGGAGGGAATGCTCCATTTCACCGCAACGCTATACTCCTCCGCTTCGCGATCGGACGTGTCAAAAGCCTGGACATTCACCGGAATTGGCGGGGCGGAAGTGTCAGCCGTGAATTCGACTTCGGCATACAGATCGTAATCGATATTTTCCGCTTCGTCTTTGGCTACAACATAGAAAGTATTGGTTCCTTTTTGCGTCGCGTATGGCCCCGGACCCACCACCCGGTTCGTGGTTTCGGTGACATTGAACTGCGTGGGCTTGGCGTTGATGGAATAATAATACTTTATTTTCGAACCATCCCCGACATAGGAAAGCGGAAGATCCCAAGTGAACGTGAAAGAATTCACACTTGTCGGAGTTGCCGGATCGACCTCAAGATTTTGCGGCGGCGAAGGAGCGCTTGCTGAATAATAGTAATCTTGCGAGAGCGCTGTCGAAGTGTTCCCGGCATTGTCCACCGCGCGGATATATAAAGTGTTTTTTCCGGACTGATAGGCGCCGACGATATGCTCCGCGTTGGGAATGGTGATAGTCACCGTCGCCGGATTGGCTATGTCATACCAGATACTACCGTCTCCGCCGGTTTGGTATTGGTATTTCGCGAGTCCGGAATTGGCATCCGCCGCGTCAGCTTCCCACAAGAAAACGAAGTTGTCTATGGAGGTGTAGCCAGTTGGCGTAACGCCAATGTCGGATGGATTTGTCGGCGCAGTCGCGTCAAGTTTGTACGTGAATGCCGTCCAGACGCTCGAAGCCGGATTGCCCGCGTTGTCCGCCGCCTGAACGCGCAGATAGTAGGTCGTTCCCGAGACGAGACCAGCCGCCGTGTAATTCGTCGTTGTCTGGAATTCGGTCGGATCCGCAACCGGATTGTCGCCGAAATAGATATAATATCCGGCCACTCCCGATCCGCCGGATCCATCACTCGCTCCTCCAACTGCGCCCTCCGCCGGCCATTCGAAATAAGGCGCGGTGTGGTTATACCAGCTGTCAGTCGTGATTCCCTCTGTTTTTCCCGAATTACTATAAGCAGAAACACTCGATGGATTTACCGGCGCGGTCAAATCCTGATAATAATTTATCGTCAAATCATCCACTCTAGGTGAAAAAATCTGATTCGAAGACGAAAAAGTGATTTTCACTTTGATATAGCGCGCGGCGGTGGAGCCGATACTCATAACACGGGTATTGCTGAAAGCATGGACGTTGGAAACTTCCGACCAGCCTGACCAGTCTGATCCGTCCGTCGAAGTGCTGGTTTCAAACTTTATGGAAGCATTCTCCGGTAAATCATAGTTGGCGGTCAGATTCGCCCAGTGATAAACGCTCAAAAGATCTATCGCTTCTGATTCATAGGTTCCCGTTTCTTCAAAGCCCGTGCCTCCGCTTTCTGAACCGACGACATAAGAATAAAGGCCGTCCGCGAAAGTATTCGTCCCGCCGCCGGCCGTCTGCCAGTTGCGGCTGGAAACATTGGCCGCGTTTCCTCCAGTGGTCACTTGCGCCGGAATGTTTCCACTCACTGTTTCCCATGATCCGGGAGTCGCCTGTGAAGTATTATAGCGATAGTAAGTGCTTTGATTCCCGCCTCGCGCCGCGTAGAGATAACCGTCTCCTCCGTCAACCAGTGACCCACCCGATCCCAGGTTCGCCGGCAAATTTCCCATTGTCGCCCAGGTGCCTGCTCCGATATCATAGCGCCAGGATGTGCTGTATCCGCTTCCCCGCGTCGCGTAAATATAGCCGTTTTTGTAGACAATTTTTCCGCCGTCCGTCCAATAAGCTCCGCCTGTCATTGACATAGCGCTCCAGCGCGACCCGGCCGTCCCTTGCGTATCATATCGCCACCAATTCTGCGAGTTGTTCCCGCGCGTGAGATAAATGTAGCGCGAACCATCATAAGCCATGCTCGAACCGCTATAAGTCTCGTCAGGCGGCGGATCGGTTGTGATTTGCGACCAGGCATTGGTTGCCACGTCGTATTTGAAGAAATAATTTCCGTTTGTTGATCGGGTGGTTCGAATTTGGCCCGGATTGAAATATACCGCGTTTTCATCTTCGTTGAAAACAACGCTTGCCCCGGCATAGGCTCCCACCGGAAGCCGCGCCAGTTCCGTAAACGACCCTTCCTCGACATCATAATACCCAAAAGTGTTGTCATAATATCCGCGAATGACATATAGTCCGTTTTCACTATCTCCCGCCATTGTCGTGCCATAATAATAATTGAAATAGCTCGAACCCAGATAATGCGGACCAAAGAATCCGAAGGTTGGAAGCTGCCAGGTGCCGTGAGCGATATCGTAGCGATAAAATCCATTACTTGCTCCTCCTCGAGTCACATAAATATAGTCACCGTATTTCACCATATCGGCTCCGTAGGAAATCGTCCCAGGCGTGTCCGGCGCGGCTGTCCACGTGTCGGTGCCTACATCATATTTATACATACTCAAACGCGTTTTTCCGGCCAGTGCGTAAATATCATTGTTTTCGTCGTCAAAAACCAGCGCGCCTCCGTTATACGGCCCTCCCGGCAATTGGGAAAGCACCGTCCACTCGTCCTCATTCGTCGAATATTTTGAAAAATAAGGATAATAATTTCCCTGACTCGCGTAGACATTTCCCGCTCCGTCATAAACCGCGTCCGCGCCTTCATAGACTCTTTGTCCGTCTGAAGTGTTCGGGTTTCCAAAATTGGCGTTTTCTCTTTGTGTCCAACCGGGCGTGCAAGTCCCCTCCCCATTGCAAGTGTCATAGCGATAAAAAGCGTCATCGTTCCCGACCGTCGCGTAGATATAGCGCGATCCATCATATGCGAGAGTTGCCCCATAGGTAATGGCTTTGGGTACGCTGTCAATTACCTCCCAAAGATTGTTGGCAATATCATAGCGCCAAAAAGTAGTAGCACTGTTTCCCGGAAAACCATAGAGATACCCGGATGGTCCCGCCACCAGCGCCCCGCCCCAATAGACCGTCGCCGGAGCGTTGGCAATCGTTGTCGGCGAAGAAACCCAGGTGTCCGTTTCAATTTCGTAGCGCATGAGCGTGTTGGTTCCGTAACCACGGAAAGTGTAAAGACAATGGTTGGAAGAGCCTGCGCAAGTTGAAACCGTGAGCTCCCCGCCGCCGTATATCGTGCTGGAAGCCAATGATAGCCGCGCTTCTTTCCAGAACCCTGATTTTGAAGAAAGTCGCAATGATCCCGAAACGCTGGTTGCCGTCACGTTGTCGAATGTTCCGTCGTCAAAATCGTCTTCGCTTGTTTTTGCGATATTCTCCGGCGGCGAGACGCCGTTATAAATATACGTGAACGCCGACCATGCGTCGTCGGAAACGTTGTTATTGCTGTCTTTGGTTTTGACGCGAAGATAATACGTCCCCGTGGAAAGAGCTTCATTGACGAGATAATAGGTTGAGGTGGTATAGCTTCCGTCGTCAACCGGATTGGCCGAAGCATTTGTTCCAAAATAGACATAGTAGCCCGCTACTCCCGCGCCGGCATCCGATGCTCCGCCAGAGATTTCTGCGTCCGGCCAGTCAAAATAGGGATGGTCATAAGTGTATGTTCCGCCAGACGTGATCGCCGTCCCGCCCACCTGCTGGGAAGTCGCCGTGAGCGCCGTGGGATTTGCCGGATCTGTGTCTTCGCTTGTGTAGGAAACAGTGTAATCATAAACGCTTGGCGTCGCCGCGCCATCCGTACTCTCAAGCGTGATCCGCACCTTGATATAGCGGCCAACATCGGACTGAATGTCCGTCCCGCTCACCTCTTCCCAGCTCGACCAGTTTTCGTTATCCGAACTCGTCTGCGTTTCGTAGGTGATATTTGTATTCGCCGGTTCATTATCCGTTTTCGTGAACGCTGTCCAGTTTGCCGCCTGCTCAAGGTCAATCGGTTCACTTACATACGTCCCGCTGGTCGGATAACTGGCTGCTGCCGACGAAAAACTCCAGACATCCGCCAGTCCGCCGCCCGAAGTCGCGTAGAAACTCGTTCCCCCGTTGAACTCGATTGACGCGCCCTGATACGGCCCGCGGCCATAAGTGTATTTCTGATTGTCGGGAAGTCGGCTCCATCTGTCGCTTGCGATATCATATTCCCAGGTTTCGTTTTTATACCAGCCCGCCAGAGCAATGATTTTTCCATTATCATTATATGTCATGTCCGTCCCGTACCACTGCGGAAAGGGAGTAGGCGCCATTTTTGTATAATTGTTTGAGCCGGTGTTATACCGGATGAAAGCCGTTTCGCCGTCACCGGGCATGATAAAGAGGTTTGTGTCATCGGATACCAGCCGCGCGCCGACATTGGCAAAGTAGTTCAGTGTTGTTGCTCCATCCGTCACCGACATATTGGCCATTGTCGGCCAAGTTCCACCGACTCCCAGATTGGCCGTGTCAATGCCATAAAGCGTCTGTGTTCCTCCTCCGCGCAAAGTATACATCCGGCTGTTTCCGGAGTTATAAGCCATCGCCGCGCCATTATAAGCCACCGCCGGCAATGTTGCGGTCGCCGTTCCCCAGCTCGAGCCGTTGAAAGTATAGATACTCGTGTTATTGTAGCGCGGAAAATACAAGCTTCCGCCTTGCCAAGTTCCTTTGAGATCATAGTTCACGTTCCCATAGGAAACATTCGCCATTGCGGTCCAAGTGTTGGTCGCGACATTAAAGCGGTAGAAGTTGGCTGTGTTCCCTCCCCGAATGCAATAAACATAATTCGAAGCTCCCGTTCCCTCGTTCCAGATCAAATCGCCTCCCGTACTCACCGTCCCATTTGTCCCATTGTTCACCTGTCGCGGTCCCACCCAGCGCGTGCCAGCCGCCGCGTCCGGATCGAATTTCCAAAAATCGTATGTCCCGTTTCCGCGAAAAGCATAAAGAAGATCGTCATTGCTGTTGAGTGTAAGCGAGGAATATTGCACAGTTGCCGGCGCCGCATCCGAGGAAAGAACTTCCCATGTTCCAGCAGACACGTTGAATCTCAAAAATTGAGTATACCCCGCCGATTGTAAGAAATAGAGATAGCCCCCGTGATACACTCCTCTCTGGTTACCGTTCATCCGGCATAAGGTCCCGCCGCATCCGGTTGACGGAGTGTCCGCCGGCGACGTATCCCATGCTCTTGTTGTGAGATTATATCGATCAAATGATTGGGTGTTTCCTCCGCGAATCAGATATAGATATCCGTTTTGTCCGTTGACCAGATCCCCTCCGGTTGAAATATTTCCGGGAGTGGCCGCCAAATTGCCCCAACTATTTTCCGAAACATCATATTTCCAAAAGTCGGTTGAAGTATTTCCGCGAAGAACGAATATGTCAGTTCCATCCGTTTCCATGGCCGCGCCAACCCAGGGCGTGTCAAGAAGTTCCGTGAGTTCCGTATATGTTTCGTCCTCGACGCTGTAGCGATAGAATTTTTTCGAAAATCCGCCAAACATCATATAGATATTCCCGTTCTGGTCGTAAACCATATCCGCCCCGTAATAGGAAGGCATAGGAAGATCCGGCATCGTTTCCCATTCGCTCGTCACCGTGTCGAATCTCCAAAAAGCCTTATCGGAATAGCCGCGCATGACATAAAGATCATTGTCCGCCATCACTGAAGTGTGCCCCCCGCCGATGACATCTTCCGGCGGCGCCCAGACTCGTGCCGTCCACGTCCCTTGGGGTTTCAACTGGATTGCGTCCCGCTCCGCCGTTGTATTATATGTCGCGACATCCGTAAGCGTTCCTCGCTCCCACTCGTTCTTGAGAGTCACTGTCACTGACTCCGGCGCTGAAAGCGCGCCGGGAGAAATAGCATAGATCAAAACCGTGATGAAAGAAACAATCGCCGCGCGATATGAAAACCAAAAAATATATTGAAATGCTTTCTCAATCCCCTTTTCAATCTTCTCAAAAAATTTTTCCCAGAGTTTGATCCGCCGGTATATTTTTCCAAAACCTTTATAATTAATTTTCGCTTCCCGCAAATATTTTCCCAGAACCGCCTGCGATGAAATCTTTTTTTTGCTTATCTTGACTTTCACTTTTTGGCTGCTGTTGATTTTCTTTTTTTCTCCTGTCTTCTTTTTTTTGCACACCAAAACCCTTCTCTTTTTTTTGAGAAGCTTGTTTTTTTTCTTGAGACCTTTCATCCTTGCTTTTTTTCTTTTCGGAAAATTGTATGATTTTGTTTTCGCTTTTATTTTCATTTTGAAAACATTCTCAACAGGACGATTTCTATTTCGTTTTTATAATTATTGTTTCGCAAACCAACTTCATGTATTTAGACAAGCAACGCAAACACAAAAGCCGCTGTTCCGCTGTTCACGAATGTTCACCAACCAAAAAGGGAGACGCTTGTCACCCTCAAGCTCTAGCCCTTATTTATAATTATACTAAATTGCACGTAAAAATTCAATGTATTTTGCTTTGTAAAAGCCTTAATTTTATATTTTATAAATAACTTGACAAATCATGTTTTTAATAAATACTAATTTGAGCAAAAACAAGCTGCATTATTGATCTATAAACAATCCGATATTACACCGATATTTATTAAATATAAAATGAATTACTAATTAATAATTTTTAAAATATACTGCCCCCTTAAATATGATTTATTTTCTATTTTTTTCTCAACAAAAAAAATGTTATCATTTTAAAATTATTTCCGGTTTGACCCTATTTATAGTTATCCACAGTTAATATTTTTAGGCTGTCTCAAATTCAGTTTTATGATGTGATGTTATATGCTATTATCTTTCTATGAGAAAACAGATAGTCATTTATATATTTGCGCTGTTTGTCGGCCTGGTAATCGGTTTTTTTGTTGGCAGCGATTCAGAAAAACCGGATGGAAACAACCCGCCCAATGCCAAAAATAGCGCCGTCGAAAAAAATGTCGAATACCGCAGCGAGGGATACCGGTTCATTAGTCCCCTGCTCGAATGTGATAGCGGCCAAAATATTTACCAGGGGCAAACCGCCGCCCTCAAAGAAAAATTGGACGAGCTGATCGCCGAAAAAACTGAAACGAAAAAATCCTCCGGCGTCGCCGTCTATTTTCGCGATCTTCGCAACGGCCCGTGGTTCGGGATCAATGAAAACATAAAGTTTGTTCCGGCCAGCCTTATGAAGGTTCCGGTTATGATTGCCTACTACAAATTAGCTGAAACGGATCCAGACATACTCTTGAAAAAAATAACTGTTAAAAAAACGGTTCCCGAGAATTACGAGCAGTCCTACAAACCTTCGCAAAAAATTGAAGCTGGCAAAGACTACTCAATCAATGAATTGATTTATTATATGATTGCTTTCTCTGATAATGATGCTCTTACTCTCCTTCTCCAAAACATTGACCAAAATTTCTTACTCAAATCTTATACTGATCTTGGAGTTATCATCCCCGGAGCCAAGAGCCTCGACGACGAGCTCACTGTCCAGGAATATTCTTCCTTCTTCAGAATTCTCTATAACGCTTCCTACCTCGAACCGGAATATTCCGAACGGGCGCTCCAGACGCTTTCCCAAAGCGAATTCAAAAAAGGGATCGCCGCCGGCCTGCCGGAAAATATCCAGGTCGCCCATAAGTTCGGCGAAAGATTCGATGTCGGTCCGGGAAATCAAACATCTTCCGAAAAACAACTTCACGATTGCGGAATAGTCTACGACCCCGATCATCCCTATTTGGTTTGCGTGATGAGCAAGGGCAACGATTTCGATGAACTTTCAAAAACAATCCAGGAAATATCCAGGACCATCTACGAGAATGTCAGCGATAAAAAATAAATAGGATCTAAAAAACTCCGCGCTGAATACCGAGGAGTTTTTTGTTTTTCAACGCAGGCTATTTCTTAGAGGCAATGCAAATAATATTATAATTTTCTCTGCAGCTTTGAACGTTAAATCCGGATTTTTGCAAAAGCTTTTTTAGCTCTTCAGTTTTGAATGGGTGGTGATACCGCTTGAAAACTTTTTCACCAGATTTAAACGGAATCTCCGCATCAAGCCAATCTTTTTTTGATTTTTTGTGATATTTGAGATATTGTTTCTGCCACAAATTCCAAACTGTGATTACAATTTTACCACCAGGCTTCAATACTCGACTCAACTCTTGAATAATTTCTTGTGTATATTCTCTACTCGGAAAGTGATGAAAAACCGCAATTGAAAAAACCGCGTCGAAATAATTATCTTCAAACGGCAATCTATTTTTAGATTCAGCTTTGTCGGACTTATGCGCCGAACGCGTATGTTCGATTTTGATAAATTCCGTTTTTTCGCTATGATACCTTTGATTGGCAATATCGACAAGTTTCTGTGAAACATCCACTCCGACATACTCCCCTGATTTACCCAATCTCCCCTCTCTCCCCAATTTCCCAAATATAAGCCCCGCCAGTCTCCCATTCCCACAGCCAAAATCCAAAACACGATCATCCTGCTTCACTAAATCTTTTGCGAACTCCAAATCACGCCACATGAAAGCGCGCGTCGAAGAAAACTTGCCGGCGATTGAATCATAACCGGCCTCGAGATCAAATAATATTTTTTTGACTGCTTCATTCTCCACTCCTAAAGTTAAGCTTTAGGAATTTCCTAAAGCTTAACTTTAGGAAAAACCCAAATTCATGAACCATTTATTCTCTACAATCATTAAAGAAGCAATCCGCCGGAAATGCAAGACGCCGGAAGCTTTTGACAATCTCAAAAAAGAAGTTTGCGGCCGCTTTAAAGTAACCACTCCCCGCAACGCCGATATTAAAAGGTTTGGCCTTGAGGAATTCCGAGAGCTCTGCTCGAGGAAGGGAAAGGCCGAACCTTGGAAGGATATAGAAAAACTCCTCAAATCCAAACGCGTCCGCACTCTCTCCGGTGTCGCCGTTGTCGCCGTTTTGACCAGGTCGCATCCTTGCCAAGGGAAATGCCTCTATTGCCCCACCGAAAAAGAAATGCCAAAAAGCTATCTTTCGAACGAACCGGCAGTGATGAGGGCAATGTCAGTAAAGTTCAAACCTTATGATCAGGTTCAAAAAAGACTTCACGCGCTAGAAATAAACGGCCATGACATCGATAAAATAGAACTTATAGTAATGGGTGGAACATTTTCTGATTTACCAAAAAAATATCAATATAATTTTATAAAAGAATGTTACCGCGCGGCGAATGATTATCCGAGCCAGCGAAGCAAAGTCAAAGCCCGTGATATCATACGAAGTGGGATTAGTGCTAGGGCGAAAGACAATCTATACGGTGAGCAAAAACGCAACGAAAAAACCAAGCACCGCATCATCGGCCTCACTCTTGAAACTCGCCCTGATACTTTGGATGAAAAAGAAATAATTTTTTATCGGGAATTGGGTTGTACTCGCGTTGAAATCGGTGTGCAAAGTATTTTTGATGACGTTCTCAAAATAAACCAGCGGGGACATGCAGTCGAGCAAACCATCAATGCGACAAAACTTTTGAAGGACGCCGGATTCAAGGTCAGCTATCATATGATGCCGGGACTTTTCGGCAGCTCCCCAAAAAAAGATCTTGAGATGTTCAAAGAAATTTTCCGCAGTCCCGACTTCCAGCCAGATCTAATCAAAATTTATCCCTGTGTCGTCACTAAGAATTCAGCTTTATATAATTTATGGAAAGCCGGAAAGTATAAGGCGCTCACAAACAATCAAGCCGAAAACCTGATCTGTAAAATCAAAAAAATTATTCCGCCCTATGTCCGCATATCCCGGCTCATCCGCGATATCCCGGCAATTTCAATCATCGCCGGTCCGAATATCTCAAATTTGAGGCAACTGATCCAAAATAAAGGCGTCCGATGCCAATGCATCCGTTGCCGGGAAGTGCGCGGAAATTACACCGCAAAAGACAAGATAATTATACGGCGAATCGACTACGATGCCTCCGATGGAAAAGAAATTTATTTAGAATATGTTTCGCCTAACCATAGAAAACTTTATTCACTGCTTCGCTTGAGAATAAATCCCAAATCCGAACTAGAAGCTGTCATCCGCGAAGTCCACACTTACGGAAAATTGATCTCTATCGGCGCCAAAAATAAAAAATCCCCGCAACACGCGGGATTTGGCAAAAAACTAATCCTAGAAGCCGAACGAATCGCCAAAAAAGAATTCGGCTGCCGCAAAATTTCGGTAATCTCTGGAATTGGAGTGAGGCAATACTACCGAAAGCTGGGATATAAGTTGGAAGATACTTATATGGTAAAAAATATCTGATCGCGCCTTTTCCAAAGAATAATATCTATCGTATAATAGACTAAAGTAAAAATATGAAAGAAAACGAAATTAAATTACGAGGAAAAGAACGGGGTTCAATTTTGATCCTTCTTATGCTGGGACTAATAATCCTATTCCTCTTATATATTTTTAGCATGATAGGCGTTCAAAAAAAGGTTCAAAGAAGCGGTGATGGAACTACCGATATAATCGATCCAGTCATTCAAAATCCCCAAAAGAATGTCGACGATGTCCGCAATCAGATAAACGAACAGGTTAAAAACGAACAAAAGAAATTGGATGATGCCGCAAAAAAGATAGAAGAATAATCAGAAGCAATCTTTTGCCTATACTCACAATAAACTACCGAGCTAAGTATGGCTTAGCTCAATAATATAATAAATTTATTCGTATATTAGTATAATATTCGTAATTCGTAGGGATCACTCAAAATTCATCCTCTTATAGACCTTCCTCGTCACTTCGACATCCGCGTTGCAATAAGCGCAAATTTCTTTGTATTTTCCTTTTTTGTAATAGGTAAAAACTTCCGATCCGTTCATATTCTTCTTTGAAGAGCCAATTCCGAACGCCCGCGCAAGCGTGTCGAGGGAAACATTTTTCCCGTATCCCCATTGGTTCCACTCATGCATTGCGTCATAGATCGGCTCACTCCGGTAGCGGGCAAATGAGAGGCGCACTTTTGTTTTTGGCTTCACGCCATGGATGATTGACCGCTGGATGATATACTTGAGATCAAAATCCATAATATTAAAACCGATGAAAAGATCGACATCCTTAGCCGCTTCCCAGAAATTTTCAAGCATTTTTTTCTCATTTTCGTCACAGATGCAATGGATCATGTCGTCATCAATCGCGTATGAGATACAAAATATCCGGCCGAAAGTCCCATCAAGCCCGGTTTCCGCCAAAAACTCTTCAAAACTTTTCTTATATTTCTCCCCATTTCTTTCCCGTTTTTTTTTGCGATAGGCATGAATATCTTTCAAAGCCTCATGCACATGCTCCGGCGCTGGCAGAGTCTCGATGTCGAGCACCATTTTCTTGATCGGATTGTTGCCATAGTTATTTTTGTAATAATTACTCATCTTTATTCTTATTAGTTATCGAATTAATATTTTTACAAGCGCCCTTTCTCTACAAATAACAAATTTTTTACGAATATACAAATAAACTTACAATACCAATTGTGAGAAAAAAATAATTCATTCGTATATTCGTAGTTGATTCGTAATTCGTAGAGACCTCACATTTTTTCCGGTGCACTTATTCCCATAATCTTCAAGGTTTCCGCAAGCACGATTTTCACCGCCCTTACTAATTCCAGCCTTTGGGCCGTAAGTTCAAGATTATTCTCGTCAATCACCCGGCATTCATTGTAAAAAGAATGGAATTTATCAGCAAGACTGATTGCGTATTGCGGCAGATAATGAACGGCATAATTTTGTGAAATTTCGGAGGTGAGATCCGGGAACTTAAGAAGCTCAAGCATAAGTGTTCGTTCCTTTGCCCGTTGCGTTAAATTTTCATCTCCCCCGCCCCGGTATTCCTCCGAAGCTTTTGACGTATCTATGCCGCTTATTTTTTCTTCTACTTCTTTCGCCTTTTCCAAAATGCTGTAAATCCTAGCATGCGCATACTGAACATAATAGACAGGATTTTTCTCATTTCGCTCCTTCGCTAAATCAAGATCGAAATTCATATGTGTGTCGGCGCTGTGCATCAGAAAGAAAAATCTCGTCGCGTCCTTTCCGACTTCCTCAATGAGATCGTCGATGCTCACATATGTCCCGGCACGCTTGGACATTTTCATTTCCCGGCCGCCTTTCATCACCCGCACGAACTGGGTCAGGATCACATCTAGTTTATTTTCGCAGCCCAGGGCTTTGAGCGCTCCCTTTGTCCGCGCTACTTCTCCGTGATGGTCGGCGCCCCAAATGTCGATCAATTTGTCGAATCCACGCTCCAACTTTTCTTTGTGATAGGCGATGTCGGAACCGAAATATGTTTTCTGTCCGTCTGATTTTATCACGACCCGGTCCTTGTCATCCCCAAATTCCGTCGACTTGAACCAAACCGCTCCTTCTTTTTCAAAAATATAGCCTTTCTCTTTTAGTATATCTATTGCTTCTTCAACTTTTCCGCTGCTTTGCAATTCTTTTTCCGAAAAATAATTATCGAAGTGTATCCCTAATTTTTCCATCGAGGGCTTTATAATTTCTTCCAGAATAATTTTTACTCCCTCAATTCCAATTTCTCGGAAATTTTCTTCTTCAAATAATTTTGACTTTTGACTTTTGACTTTTGACTTTATCTCTTCAATATAGTCACCACTGTATTGCGCCAACTCGTCACTCAAAACGGAGTGCCCTAATATCTCAACCTGATTCCCCGCGTCATTCACATAATATTCGCGGAATGGTTCGTATCCCGTCTTTTCCAAAACATTAGCGAGCGTATCACCAAGCGGACCCCCGCGCGCGTTGCCGACATGTATCGGCCCGGTCGGATTGGCGGAAACAAAATCGAGGTGAATTTTCTTGCCAGCGCCAATTTCCGAATTTCCAAAATTATTTTTTTTCTTATTTATCTCAGCCACTGTATCCTGAAATTCCCTGCTAGCCAGCCAAAAATTGATAAACCCGGGCTTGGCAACTTCTATTTTTTCCCATTTATCATTTTCCATGGCTTCAGCAATGACTTTTGCCGCTTCCATCGGATTTTTTCCCATTTCTTTAGAAAGAAGGAGAGCAACATTTGTAGCAATATCCCCCATTCCTTCTGGCGGATAATCAACTTTGATCTTAACAATATCAAAATCAATCCCATAGGCGGATTCGATTGCTTGGAAAATAAGCTTCTGGATTTCTTTTTTCATAATTGAAGTATACCAAGAAAATTGCCTAAAAATCAATTTCCCGCTTTAATAAAGATATGAGCGTTTTAGCGTTTAACAAGCGGGCCAGTTTCGACTACAACATCTCGGAAAAGTTCGAGGCCGGCTTGGTATTGCGCGGCTACGAAGTCAAATCCGTGAAAACAGGCCATATAAGCCTCAAGGGAAGCTTTGTAACCGTAAAGCAAAACGAGCTATTTCTGACAAACGCGAACATTCCTTTATATAAGCATGCAGGCGCTATAGCGAATTATGATCCAACCCAACCCAGAAAATTGATGCTCCATAAGGCCGAAATAGCCCGTTTAATCGGAAAATCACGCACTGAAGGGTTGACACTTGTGCCTATTCAAGTGTATACTAAACGAGGTCTTTTGAAACTGGAATTTGGCATAGGAAAAGGCAAAAAGAGAATTGACAAGAGAGAAGTAATAAAAAAAAGGGAGGATGACAGAAAGATTGAGAGAGCAATGAAAAACAGGGCCAGGCAAATGACCAAAGTTTAAGTTTTGGTGTTTCGGGAAGCATTTTCAATACTTGAAAATATCTCCGGGGATGCTAGGCATCGACAGTTTGTTCTTCTTAAATATGCAAGTCGAGCACGACATAATCTCGTAAAACTTTTATGTCAAGACTATAAGTGCAAACTTATTTTCAAAGGCCAAGCAAGCATTTGCCAACACATTTGCTCCCGCTATGGCTGTTGCTTCTGCCTAATACGCGGAGGCCATCGGTTTGCTGATGCCTAATAGGCAAACACCGGTGTCAACAATTAGACTCAGCTGATAATTATTCATTGAGGTTATCGGCAAAATTTCCATCAATGGGGGCTTGTTAAAGTTTTGCTTATTTTCGATTTAACAAGTTGCTTAAAATAAATAAGGCTAAGCTTGTAGATTATTTTTGAAGTTTCAAAATTGGACGGGAGTTCGATTCTCCCCATCTCCACCCCGTTAGAAAGTTTGAGTTTTATGTTTTTCCCAGCTCATTCTTTACCGGCGAATCATTTTCAATCAAAGGATCCCTGATTTTCTAATGGGGTCCACTAAATATTTAACACAAAACATATTAGAAGACGTTTTTTCCGCCGCCAGCCGCAATTTCGCGGTCCGCGGACCAGGGTAAATGAGTATATCCGGATCTCTCCGGTAAGGCTGATTGATGAAAATGGTCAGCAAATCGGGATTGTTCCGACAGAACAAGCTTTGCAGATGGCCAAAACCAGCGAGCTGGATCTAGTGGAAATTGTTCCGAACGCCCGCCCCCCGATTGTGAAAATCATGGACTTCGGAAAATATCAGTATCAAAAAGCCAAAGAGGCCCAGCAGCAGAAATCCAAGCAAAAGAAAACTGAAATCAAAGGGCTCCGCATAGGCCTCCGGACCGATGACCATGATGTCGAGGTGCGCCAGAAGCAGGCAGAAAAATTTCTTTCCCAGGGACACAAAGTCAAACTCGAAATCCGTCTCAAGGGAAGAGAAAAGGCTCATCAGCCCCTGGCTGTGGAAGTGCTGAAAGATTTCATCAAATCAATCACTGTTCCAAATAAGGTTGAACAAGACATCAAAAGATTTCCAGGCGGATTCAATACCGTGATCGCTCCGAAATAAGAAGCCAAGCCTAATAAATAATAATTTATCTATACCACCGAAATGCCTAAAATGAAGACTCGAAAATCTGTTTCCAAACGCGTCAAAATCACGGCTCGAAAGAAAGTTACCCGTCGGACTACCGGACAGGGCCATTTCAACGCCCGCGAAGCCGGAAAAACCACCCGTTCGAAAAGAAATGATTGCGTCGTTTTCAAAACTGACGCAGAAAATATTTTAAGAAATTTACCCTACAACTAAAATGCCTAGAGTAAAACGAGGAACAACCGCCAGTAAGCGTCGAAAAAATGTCCTGAAGCAAGCCAAGGGCTTTATGTGGCGCCGGAAATCAACTTATCGGGCCGCCAAAGAAGCCCTTCTTAAGGCTGGAAAATATGCCTACCGCGACCGCCGGAATAAGAAAAGGGTCTTCCGCCGGCTCTGGATCCTCCGCCTCAACGCGGCTCTCCGTCTGCACGGCGAAAGATACAGCGCTTTTATCAAGAAACTCACCAATAAAAAAATTGCCATTGACCGGAAGGCTCTGAGCCAGATGGCAAATGATTATCCTCAGCAATTCGGAAAGCTGGTTGAAGAAGTGAAAAAATAGATTCTATGCTTTATAAAAAATCCCGATTATGTCGGGATTTTTTTATTCTTTTTTTCTTCTGAGAAACCAAAGAGGTATTAGGAAAATAAAAACTCCGATGCAATCTATCCCTACATCCAGCACAAGCCCCTCTCTTCCGGCAACAAACCACTGATGAAATTCGTCTGAAACAGCATAGGCCAAAGAAAATATAAATACAAAGATCATTTTTCTTTTGAAATCCGATATGCTCTGACTCAGAACCTTCCAAAAAAGGTAGGCTAAAATAAAAAATTCCACAATATGCGCGCCTTTTCTCTCAATGAACATTCTGAGATCGTAATAATGTTCGCCAGAGCCTTCCATCGAAGAAGCAATAAAAATACCGGCCATCCAAAGACCCAAAAGCAAAAGCCATACAAACTCATCCTTGAATGGCTTTTTCTTTTTTGAGTAATTTTCTTTTTTCTTTCTCGCCTTTGGCATATCCTCCTGTCCGGCCGTCGGATCGGATGACCCGATGGCAAGGAATTTTATTTTGGTTATTTTTGACGCACTCGCGATAATATTTATTCAAAATATTCCCCACCGCCCGAGCCGCTTTCGAATTTCCAGCTCGCCTGGCCACCTCCTTATAGGTCAGGACTTCCCCTTTCTTGATTGCTGACACGGTCTTGATTACTCGGTGGCCGAAAATTTTCATGCTCATTTTCTTACCTTAAAAAGCAAGGAGATAATAAATCCCGAGAGACATATATTTTTCGCCATTATTTTTCTTTTGAAAAAATATCCTGCAAAAGCTCTTTTGTCAGCTTCCAAATCGCATAAAAAGGCAGATATATCCAGATTGTTATTTTGACAAATCTCTCAAAAAATTTTTCCATATGCCGGTGATATTATTTTATACTTATCAGCCTGAAATTTCCTATGTCATATATCACATCTTTTTTTTCTACAATTATTTTCCAGCCATTGCGGCGAGCCACTCTTTCCAAATTCATGTTCGGATTGAAGGCGATGGGTTTCTCCACCATCTTGAGAAAACTGATATCTGATTCCGTATCCCCCATCCCCAGGGAACCGTCGAGCGTCATTCCTTTTTCCGAAACATACTGGCCGACCAAATGCCCTTTGTGCTTCACCGGCTCGAAAATCGTTTTTCCGGTATATATTCCCTTGCCGTCAGTTTCGTAAACTGATCCGAACACTTCGTCGAATTTAAGATATTTATTATACTCTTTAACAATTTCGACTGGCGAACCGGAGATAGCAATTATATTATAATTTCCAATCCGCAGTTTTTTGATCAGATCCCTGGCAAATATATATACCCGGTCCTTATTGAAATTAGCCACCCTTTTACTGGCTTCGATGATATCCTTTTGCTTCCTTCCTTTCAGCTCTTTTTCATAAATACTGACTATTTTTTTCCGATAATCATCATATGTTCCTTTATGATCAAGCCAGGATGCATAAACCGAAACCAGAACTTTTCTGGCGTCCTTTGAAAATATCCCCCGCCAGGAAAGCTCGTCAATCAGTTCAAAATGGAGATTCTTTCTGAAAATTGTTCCATCAATATCAAAAATGGCCAGTTTTTTCTTATTTATTTTTTGCATTATCTTTACGACTTACGAAAGCCCAGCTTCCGGAAAGTCCGAAAGCCGAGCTTCCAAATTGAAAATGTGAAATTCCTATTTCTTCTTTCCATTTTTTCCATCTCCTTCATGGACATCCCGAATCCTCAGGTATATCCCCCAAACTCCCAGCGTAATCGAGATCAGCAACCATTGAGAAGCTGCCAGCCACATCGGTTCCGCGGCCCAGCTGATAACCGCCATCATAACTGAAACTACTGAAATTATGAATAATATGTCCGACGATGATTTTATTCCCATTTTACACCTCCTTTCATTTTTGTTTTACCCTGTTAAATATCCCGTCACGTGGGATAATTTTGCAAAGCAAAATTATTTAACAGAATTAATTTTTCTTTTTATGATAATTCTATTCTACCAAAATTTTTACTAATAGTGAATGACTATTGGCGTCCCGACTCCAGACCAGTCGTAAACTGCCTTTGCCGGACCGATGCCAAGCCGGACACAGCCATGCGAAACAGGTATCCCCAGATGATTCGCGCCTTCTTTGTATCCGCTTTTCCATTCGGGAAGTTCATGGATTCCGTGCCCCGCCCCCGTGAATTGCATCCAGTAGGGCATATATAAATTATACTTCTTTGAATAGGCTCTTCCTGATTTTGAAAGCACCTTGAAAGTTCCTGTCGGCGTTGCCATTCCGCGCTTTCCTGATGAGACTTTATATGTTCCAAGCCTCACGCCATTTTCAAACATCGATAAATTCTGTTTGGATAGGTTTATGTCAATATATTTCCCCTCTGTGATCTTCGCTTCAATAACCTCATTCGACACCACTGCGTTGGGAGCCGGATCGGGAACCACTACTGGTTCGCTTTCCGTTTTGAAATTCGCCCGAAAAATTTCCGGCAATTTTTTTTCATTATCGGCCGCGCCAGCCACAGACTCGCTGACACTGATGGCATAATCAGTCGCCCAGCTCAGCTTGTCCTTAGGAACTAGGGTTACGATTTTGCGCTCGCTGTCATAATTAGGTTCACAATCGCAAGCCGGAATAACCTCAAAATTAACATCATACCCGCGAGTGGACCGATCAAAAGCAACTTCTATCTTGGAATCTATTTTCACTGCCGGACTCCCGCTCACCGGAGTGATGGAAACCACTTTTGGCGAATCTACGACACTGAATGATAAATCGATTGGCTGCTCGTTTCTCTGCAAGATTCGGTCAACCAAAAAAGATGAAGAGGAAGCGGCTTCAATCCGGTATTTTTTCCCCGGCGCAAAAGATTTTTCCGGTTTTATTTCAAGATTTTTGAGATTCTGCGACCAGATAAGCTTTACGTCAGCAGCAGGGCTTATTTTAAATGTTTTTTCAAAGGCGGAAAAATCGACTGGCTCATTGAAGGAAACGATTGCGGACTCTCTCGGACCAATTTCGCTGGCATCCTTCATTGTTGCGGTCAGATCGGAATTTCCCGTCGCATATTGTGATCCGAAAATGACCAGCAAAGCAACGGCTCCGATGACAACAATAAAAATTTCCCACCAAAAACGTCTTGGGATCGAATGATGCTCATTCTCCTGGGGATCTTTTTCCTGTGCCGATGTGTATAATTCCATTTATTTTGAAAAGCCGCAATCAGCCTCATTTTCTCATAAATAATGCCGCATGCCTATAGCCGAGACGGTATTATGCTTCGAATAAAAAAGAAAAAACAAAAAAACGGGCGCAAATCACCCGCTTTCGTACCTTTTGATATTATAGCACAAAATCAAACAAAATTCAAATTTTACAGGTTCCTAATTTCTTTCCTTATTTTTTTATAGTCCGGGACGGCAACCGAAACCAATTTCCAAAAATTCCGCGAATGGTTGAATTCTTTCAAATGGCACATCTCATGGACAATGATGTAATCAAGATATTTTTCGGGAAGATGGACAATCCGATAATTGAAGTTCAAATTTCCCTCCCGGCTGCAGCTTCCCCATCGGGTTTTCTGGTTTCGTATGGATACTCTTCGGAAACGCAAATTATAGATCGTGTTGTGCTCTTCGATTTTTTGTATTGCCAATTTTCGCGCCTGTTCTTTTGTTGCCAAATATTCCCGACGGCTTGATTTCGGAAGCAGTATGCTCGGCTTTCTTTTTCGCGCTAAACTTATTTTCCGCAGTATCCAACCCGCTTTTTGCATGAGAAAATTTTCAAGATTTTCAAAGCGCACTCCTTGTGGAAGCGTCGCTATCAATTCTCCGCCAGGATGAATTGTAATCCGCAAGCATCTCGCCCGCGCGCTCTCGCGAAGTTTATATTCGATTTTCTGGTTTTGGATGATAATTGACTTTTGGAATTGCATTTGCTATATATGATTCAAGAAAAAAATCTCGCAAGGGGGAAAGTATAATGGGAAAAGCTGTCGTAGTTCCTTTCCAGTCGCTGAGTGAGGATTCGCTTTTTATAAAAGCTGCAAATCTTCCAAGTTATAATGTTTATCAAAAATCCGGAAAGAATACCGCCCTAATCTTGGGTAGTGACAGAATAACAACATTCCATGAGGCAGACCATGTCATAATCGTTTCCATGACAATGTTTGGCAACTTAAACTTGAACCATCAATTAGTCTTCGCGTTCGAGGCTGCCGCGAAACCCGCTGGATTTGAAGCGCCAAAGGACATCTATATTAAGACCGACCAGGGAAAAATCTCGTACCTCGGAGAAAATGGCCCCATCGGACAATTCAACGTATACCCGGACAGCACAAAAGTAATCGACCTGGCCCACATCTTCAATGTCAGAATAAAGCCAGTCACCTATCTAAATATCGGCGAGTAAGTTTACAGCAGAAAAAAATTGCAAGGGCAGAGATAAATCTCTGTCCTTTTTTTATTTGTCCACCTCCTCCTCCAATTCCTTTTTCACTTCTTCGAATTCATTTTCGACTTTTTTGAGCCGTTCCCGGCTGGCTTTTATCAGCTTCACCCCTTCTTTCACTTTTTCGATTCCTTTTTCAACATCCACTTCCCCTTGATCCTCAAACCACTCGACGATTTCTTCAAGTTTTTTGAGGGACTCAGTGAGATTTGTTTCTTTGGCCATAATTTTTATAATATTTTAGATTTTAATTCGCCGTCACTTACTTTCACATCCACTTCCTCTCCAACCCTAACATCTTTGACGCGCCTGACAATCCTTCCTCCAATACTGACCAGGCTGTATCCTAATCTGAGCTGTCGCTCGGGATTGCTGAGCTTTATCTGGTTTTCCGCAATTCTTATCTGTTCTTTGATATTCAAAAGCAATCTGGAAAAAGATGAGTAAATATTTTTGATAGCCATCTCTATTTTATCCCTTCCATAAAAAATACTCTGCCCGATTTTTTCAAATTCCCGATGCAGTGCATTTTTCGCCTTCTCAAAACGCTCAAAAATTTCAGAAAGGTATGACAACAGATTCCTCTCTGCTTCATCCACTTTATAAATAGCCTCGTTCCATGATTTTGAAAGCTCCATTGCCGCCGCAGTCGGAGTGGAAACCATTTTATCGGAAACAAGTGCCGCAAGAGAAATATCTTTTTCATGTCCGATCCCTGCCAGAATTGGAATTTTCGAATTTGCAATTTCGCGGACCAGCGATTCGGTGTTGAAAGCCTGGAGACTTTCAAGACTTCCTCCGCCCCGAACCAAAACCAGCGCGTCAAGTTCCGGCATCTTTTTATTGAACCATTTCACCGCTTTCACAAGATCGAAAACAGCCTGCTTGCCTTCTACGCGGGAGTCATAAAATTTTATCTCAAAACCGTAACTTACCAGATTGGATGTGAAGTCCCCGATTGCCGCCCCCCGATGGGAAGTAATAAGCCCTATCTTGTGGGAAAAACTAGGAATTGCCCTCTTTCGTTCCGGAGCGAACAGCCCTTCGCTTTCCAATTTATTTTTGAGTTCGTCATAGGCTTTTTTTAGCGCGCCTTCGCCGACCAGTTCGATTATTTTCGTTTGAAACGAGAGCCTGCCGCCAGGCTTGTAAACATTCGGATAGCCCCAAAGCATCACTTCCATCCCCTCTTCCAGATTCACTCCGCTGGTTTCAAAATCGTTTCGCCAGATGAAACAACTGATCAGGCTCTCATCGCTCTTATCTTTGAGGCCGAAAAAAATATAGTTTCCCCGCATATCAATACTAGAAACCTCGCCTTTCACCCGCGCCTCCAAATTCGCAAGGCTTTCATTCAAAAGATCAAGGTACTCACTGACTTCGAAAATCTTGTCCTGTTTATCCAAATCTATTACCATTTCTTCACCGCCATCATCCCTTGTGATTAACAGAATATCATTTCCGTATTTCGCCAATTTCTTTTCCTTTATACCCTTGATCTCAAGCAGTTCTTCGGGGCTCTGTGGAACGCGTCTGGCAATTTCTTCCAAAACCGAGTATGGCAAAACCCGGTACGCTTCAAGATTGTCTCTTCGCGCCCTATCGGCCTGCCATTTTTTCAGTTTTTCGAGAAGAGATTGGTCCATATCCGTTTATGATTCGACCATAGAATTATACTCAATTTCCGCAATTTTGTCCCAGCTGTATTTATCTACAAGTAATTTTCCTTTTTCATTGGAAAAGTCACCAGTTTTGAACAGCTCGATGACTTTTTGGGCAACTTCCTCATAATCCCCTTTCGGAGAAAAAATCACTTCATCATTTTTATAGATTCTCTTCAGCTGCGGCAAATCATAAGCAAAGGCCGGCAATCCGCAGCAGACCGCTTCAAGAAGGGCAATGCCGAAACTTTCTCCGTAACTCAAAAACCAAAAACATTTGCTGCTTTTGATTATGTCGAATTTTTCCATGCCCGTTATATATCCCAAGAATTGAATGTTTTTTTCTAGTTTCATCTTTTTTGACCTTTTCTGAAATCTGGTTTTCGTAGCCTTGTCCCCATCTCCCATAATCGCCAGCCGGAAATCAGGGAAACTCTTTCGGACTATCTTGAGAACGCACAACATATCGTATATGCCTTTGGCCTCGTTTATCCTGCCAACATACAGCGCGTCAAAATTATATTCATCTTTTACGATTGCTTTGTTAATCAGGTCCGATTCTAGGCCATTTCCCCTTGCACATATCTTTTGGCGTTGAATTTTATTTTTGACCAAATATTCTTTCAATTCCTGATCAACCGTAAAGACGCAGTCTGCGCTTCTCATCATCCGGAGACTGGCCCGAAAAAATATCCACGCGATAAAATTCCGAGACGGAACGGTATTATCGAATACAACCGCCCATTTTATTTTTTTGTCTGCCTTTTTCAAGAGGTACGGAAAAATGACCGTATCCAAAACCGCGGAAATAGAATATACCGCGTCATATTTATTTTTCAATTTTCCAAGATAAAATATACCCGCAATGTTTCTTTTCAGGCACTCTCCCATAAACTGGAATTTACTCCTGATATTCCTGATATCTTTTTGTCTCGGAAACCAAATTTTCAGATTTATAAAATCGTAGCTGCCAAGTGATCCGAAGGAGATGATATTTTCTTTTAAAAATTCATTTCCAAAAAAAGCTATCTGCGCTCCCCGGGATTGCCAGTTTCTTAGCCGAATAAGAAGAGGCGAAATATTGGCACCGTCGAGAGCAATGGCGTTTATTAGTATTTTCATCTTACATCTTTTACAATTTTCATAATCATGCTTCTGGTTTTTGATATAATCATTCTCCCAATCAAATCGAGCTCCAACGGAAGACGCTTGAGATAAAATTTCAAATTCTGCCTGAAAGCCAGTTTTGTCATGGCAAAAATAATGTTTTTATATTTTCGATTTTTCTTAAATTCGGAATTGAGGAAGATTCTCCCCTGAAGGATATTCGATTTCCCGTCCCGCATAAAATCAAAAATTGTCGGCCTTTTCAGCTGGACAAAGAGCGCGTCGAAATTCGTTTTATCGCTAATTATGCCCTGCTCCCTCGCTGTTTTCCATATTTCTGTTCCGGGATACGGAGTCAGAATATATATTTGGGTATTGTCCAGCGGATATTTTTTCATAAACCGCAAAGTTTTTTTGAGATCCTCCGCTGTCTCTCCCGGCGTGCCGACAATATATCCGCTTGCGGTGCTAATGCCAAATTTTCGGCACAAAGTGACGGCTCTCCGGTTGTCTTCAATCGTAACCGATGATCTTTTGAGATATTCGAGAACTTTTTCCGATCCGCTTTCGAGTCCGAAAATGAGGCGTTTTACATTCATCAGCTTAAGGACTGCACAAACTTTTTCATTGATGAGATTAGCTCTTCCGAATCCGGAAAAAACCAGTTTTTTGTCGAGCCCTTTCGATCGGATGAGTTCCGACAACTTGAGAATTCGACCTTCCGGAGCGATGAAAAGATCATCCCAGAACATAATACCGTCTATCCTATATTTATCCACCAAATGTTCAATTTCGGCAACAACATATTCGGCCGAATGAAATCGAACCCGTTCCCATTGTGCCGGCGAACCGCAAAAACGGCATTTGTACGGACAACCTCGGGAAGTCATCATGGCAACAGTTCTCTTTGTTCCAAACAGATTAAACTGGTCTTTCAGATAAACTTCTTCCATAGGGGTGAGATCCCGCGCAGCGAAGGGCAACTTATCTATATCGGAGATCAGAGGAGGACGACCAGTATCGATAAAATCATTTCCGTCAAAGAATACCAAGCCTGGAATCTTCATCAGATCTTCTCTCGGAAATTCTCTTCTATTTTGATAAAGACGGAGAATCTCTGCCAATGTTTTCTCTCCCTCCCCTTGTATTCCCAGATCGAAAACCGAATCAAATGAACTCGGTAGAGCCGAGATGTGTATCCCGCCGATAAGAAGAGGGGCTTTTGTTTTTTCTTTTATTTTTTTGGCAAGACGGCAAACGCGGTTATACATCAAGGTATCACTCGTAAAACCGACGATGTCCGGTTTTTTACGGATGATTTCTTCGGCAATATCCATACCTTCAACAATTGAGATCCGAACGTCAGGGTTTTCCTGGCGGATATAAGCAGCCAGAGTCGCCAATCCAAAATGAGGCGTTTTCGCCGGAAAATGCCAAAGATTAGCAAGGACTAGATTTATCTTGTCTTTTTTCATTGCTGGTTTTTCTCCGCCCTATTTAAAATCAGGAACACCGACCGACACGAGTGCCTTGAATTTATTCATCCGGAAGCTCATTTTGGAAAATATTTCCCGATCCCCGATTTTTCTTATTTTTTGCACGATGCGCCGGACCCGCCAAGTGCTCCTAATGTTCGAAACATTCCAAAAGATCGCTTTCCAGATATTCCAAAACATCCTGAAATTTCCCGTAATGAGATATAAAAATGACTCGCAAAATACCTGAGCGATTGCCAGAGGCAATATCCACATCAGGTTCACTATCTTATAATTTTTGAGGAGACTGCGCAAGTTGTTTTTTTCCGTTTCGTATCTTCTGAAAACCGGTACTGCATGCTTCTTCCCCTGAAGGAGGGTCGGTTCCGAAGAACCGCCTCCAAAATGAATAAGACTCGCTACTTCGCAAATCTCTGTCTTCATCCCAAAAAGCCAAGCTCTCCAGCAAATATCAATATCCTCACTATACATAAAATATTTCTCGTCAAATCCGCCCAGTTTTTGAAAATCACATTTATCTATAATCATAGCTGACCCTTCGACGAAAAAAGTTTCCCTCCCCCATCCGAGATATCCGGTAATATCAACTGATAATTTTCTTTTTTTGTAAACATCCTTCCTATCGAAATCCAATATTTTGGGGCCAACAATGTTCAGGCTGTTGCTTTTCTTGAAACTCATTATTTTTTTCAGGAATAATTCGTCTTCTATTTTCGTATCGTTGTTGAGGAAGAATAAAGTTTCTCCTTTGGCCTGTTCCGCTCCCAAATTATTCGCTCTGCCGAACCCCACATTCTCCGCATTTTCAATAATCTTTACTTTTGGATATTTTTCTTTGACATATACCGGGCTGCCGTCGCCGGAGGCGTTATCAACGAGCAGTATTTCAAAATCATCATAAGCCTGGTCAAAGACTGAACCCAGGCAATCTTTTAGCCATTTTTTTCCGTTCCAATTGACGATAATTATTGATATCATAAATTTATTTTTTCCGGTACGGCTTGCGGCTCGACATCCCTTTTGTGATCAGGGACAAAAGATCTTTCGCGTCATTCAATAGGTTTCTGGGCGATAAAATATCTCGCTTCAGCCGCTCCAAAAAGGTTTTGAAATTGACATAAAATTTCCGGTTGATCTCTTTCATTTGGGCGTAGACAAATTCCGGATCAAGCGTCTTTGAGATATATACGGGATAAACCCCGGCATAGCCGTCTCCCATTTCTTTTCGGGCGAAGCTGTCAATAATTTCTTCATTGATTATTCCTTCGCGTTTTGCAATTTCCCAGAGTTCCGATCCGGGAAAAGGGAGAGGAAGAGAAAGTCCCAGAACATCAATGTCTGATCCGAGAATCATTTTTTTTGTCTTAAGGAGCTCATCCTTTGTTTCCGTTGGATGGCCAATCATGAAATAGCAGGCGATTTTTATTTTATTTTTCCGGCAAAGAGCAAAAACTTTTTCAATTTCTCCGTTTGTAAAATCGCCTTTGTGGATCACTTCTTTTCTCAGCCTTTCGCTCCCCGATTCAATCCCGAAATTTATCTGTTCGCATCCTGATTTTTTCATCATCGAAAGCAGTTCAGCATCGACCAAATCTATTCTCGTGTTGCATCCCCATTTTATCTTTATGTTCTGCAAAATAATTTCCCGGCATAATTCAACGACTTTTTCCCTGTTCATCGTAAAGGTATCATCCTGAAAACTGATTTGGCTTATCCCCTCCCGAAGATATTGCCCGATCTCTTGTAGCATGTTTTTTGCCGAGCGATAGCGCACCCTCTGGCTGATAGAAGGACGGCTGCAATAATAGCATTTAAACGGACACCCCCTCGAAAACATCACTGACGCGGCCGACGTGTATAGTTTCGGATTGATGAGTTTCCGATCGGGAATTGGCACTTCATCAAGATCCATGATCGCTTCCCCGCCCTGGATAAACGGAATATTTTCGCCATCATTCAATTTCCTGATCGAATCCAAAAAAGTTTTTTCCGCTTCTCCGGTGATAACAAAATCAAAAAGTCCCGGATGGCGGCTTGCAAAATCGGGATCGGCGCTCACATGCGGACCTCCTAGAAATATTTTCGCGTCAATTGCGCTGTTCTTTTTGATAGATTCCGCTAATTCCAGCACTCCCTGAAGCTGCGGAGTCATGGCCGAAAGACTGATAAACTCCGGTTTAATTAGATTTGTTTTTTCATTGACTTTCCTCAAAGTCATTTTTTCCGCCCCGATATCTATTATCTCCGCCGTGAATTCGTCTGAATATTTGTTTATGTATGAAGCCAGATAAAGCATCCCGAGCGGCGGAAAAGAAATGTCCAGAGATACCGGACTTCCGTTTGAAAAATAAAGGGGTGGATTGAGTAATAATATTTTTTTCATTATTTTTATAGCAGATCGGTATCACTCATCGGATTTTGTCTTCGATCTCGGCAATCTTTTTACGCAAAACAATCCGAAGGCAAGTTTTGGATACGGATAAGCTATCAGCTGGCTTAGTGCCGCTATTGCATACCAGAAAAATTTCGGCCAAAACGCTATTGAATCGATGACTTCTCCTTTGATTCTTTCGTCTTTTTTCTCCTGGCGCAAAATTTTGAATCCGGCCAATCCACGGCATCGAAATCCCATTCCTTGCATCCTTTCTATGTCCCATCCCGACAAATGTTTTTGAAAAGAATTGTTATCCGCAGCCTCTTGCGGGTAAAAACCATTCGGTGTGGAAATGATAACTTTATTTCTGGCCCAGATTTCGGCTTTTTCCAGAATTTCACAGCCCGTGCTTTCCGGCAGGTGTTCCAAAACTTCTATCATTATCACCGCATCAAAGCTCTTGGGAGGATAATTTATTTTTTCTATCCGGCTCTCTAGATATTCCGCGTGAATTCCTTCTCTTTTTGATTTTTCTAGGTATGGAGGAAAGGCCTCCACGCCAACGCTATGCCCGATGTTATGGCAATATTTGAGGGGCGAGGACGGCCCGCAACCGAGATCTAGAACGCTATCGCAATCACTAAGCTCCCGCTCCAGGCAGAAAACAGATGTATGGAATACCCGGCCGAATAATCGGGATTTATATAATTTATTAATAATCTTTTTCATCCCGTTAAATATTTTATTGATATATGTTTTCATTCCCGCTAGAAAACCATTTTGTTTTCGGTGACATCTGGCGGAATTCATAATTCGTATTCAAATTTGATATACTTCAGGCTCATTGAATAAATTCTGTTCTTGAACCAATCAACCATAGGTATCAAAATATATGGCGGCACAATAATTGTCCCTAGGCTGAAAAACCAAAACGCCGGATTCCAGATATTCTGCCAGCGATACTTCAAAAGATTTCCTATTTCTCTCAATAGGTATCTGTATTTCGCGTAGTTCCTGATCTGGACCAATCCGACATAATTGACGGCCACGAAATTTTTTATCATATTTTTTTTCAGGTTTCGGAATTTTTCCTCCCGAAAAACGTTTTCGAACATCTCCACCCAGCTCTGCATTGGTGATTTTTCATAGATCGAAGAAACAGACCGCGACTGGCTGGAACTGATCCGGACGGCTACGTTGTAATCCTTTAGGAATACGATCGGATGATTTTTGAATATGGAAGCAAAAGGATAAACATGGCAAGGAAAAATATCCGGATGGAACGGCTGATCCATGAATTTACGGCGGAAAGCCAGGCCCGAAAATTGGTCGAGCGTTTCAAAAACAGTGACTATTTTTTCCGGTTTGTCGGCTATCCTCACAACCTCGTTTTTTTCCGGATTAAGTTGGCTTTTCGCCCGTACCGGCTTTTCTATTTTTTCGTCAAACCAAAAATAAGGGCGGGTGACCGCTCCAATATCTTCCGAAATTTGGAAGGCTCGACAGGTATTTTCGAGCGCGCCCTTTGCAAGAATATCGTCCTGTCCCATTAGATAAATTATATCGCCAGCCGCTTTTTTCCTCGCCTCTTCGATGTTTCCCGAATAGCCCAGATTTTTCCGGTTGCGGAAAAATTTTATCCTCGGATCGCGAAAAAAACCGACTATTTCTTCCGTATTGTCAGTCGAAGCGTCATCATTCACGATAATCTCGTAATCCGTGAAACCTTGGGAAAGGATGCTTCTCAGCGTATCGCCGATAACTTCCGCTCCGTTATAGCTTGGCATCAAAATGCTGAGCTTTATGTTTTCCATAAATCTATCTCTTTCTGGTTAAGAATTTTATCCCGACCAAAAATCTCAAAACATACATTCCGGAAGCCAGGACCGGATGCTTAGCCAATTTTTTCCATTTTCCTTTTTCCGTAAAAACACCCAGGAAACGGTACCAAAAACCGAATTGCTTTTTTACATCTATATCCCCTCTTCCCCATTTTTCCATGTAAGCATCGAAGTTTCCTGCGTAGTACTTCTTCTTCCTCAGATATTTTTTCAGATTGAAATCCCTTTCATTATGGCATATCGGAGTTTTCACCAAGGCTGTCTTTCCTAGGCTCCTAATCCTCTTATCGAAGTCCCAGTCTTCAGGACCGGTGAGATTCTCGTCAAACCCTCCTGCTTCCAAGAATTTATCTTTCCGAATAAAACGGACACAGTCGATCACTGTCCCATCGTAAAAACTCCTCTCAAAGTTCCGCACCCGGCTCCAAAATTTTTTTCCGGCGATGGTTTCGGAAATATAAAGGGCTATGATCCCGCTATCCTCATTCATTTTCCGAATACAATCTTCGACCACTTTTTCTTCCAAAATCATGTCGGCATCAAGATACATGATATATTCCCCGGAAGATTTTTCGATCATTCCGAAATTTCTTTGGACCGATCTTTCGGGACCTTTCGAAAATACCTTGTCGGTATATTTCCTGGCTATTTCCCTGGTTCTGTCCGTTGAGCCATTGTCCACCACGATAATTTCAATCTTATTCTCGGAATATGTCTGGGTCTTGATCGATTTTAAGCAGCTTTCGATGTTCTTCTCTTCGTTTTTTGTCGTGACTATAATAGAAATCATCTGCATGGCTTGCGATAATGGTTATTTTTTGGGATTCGACCTCAGGAAAAATCCGCGAGGTGCGCTACCACTTTTTTTCCGGCTCGCGCGATAAACTTTACGTCACTCCAATTCCTCACGCTCGCAACCTTTCGGAAAAAAAACCTCGGCGAGGCAAAGGATCTGTACAGTTTGCCGATCACTTTTTTTATTTCGTCGTAACTTAGCTCCGATTTCATAACCAATTCACGCTGGTCAAAGCGGTCATAATCCTCGGTAACCAACAAATCATTTTTTTTGCAATATTCATATAGCGGTGTTCCGGGATACGGAATTGCGAGTGTCGCCTGGAGGGAGTCCACATATCCTTTCTGGAAAAGTTTTTTGCAGAAAGCCACTGTTCTTTTCACGTCTACCTTTGCTTCCCAGGGGTAGCCTACCATCACGGTAACATGCGGTTCAAGTCCGGCATCTTTGCAGATTTTCAAAGCCGGTTCAATATCGGAAACCCGGAGATTCTTGCTGATCCGATCAAGCGTTTTTTGATTGGCTGATTCAATCCCGAATAGCACCATTCGAAACCCAGCCTTTTTCATGAGTTTCCAAGTCCCGATATCCTGTATCGCATTGAGACGCATATTGCAATCGATGGTAATTTTTTTGCCGTATCCCCTTCTGGTCATTCCGTTGCAAAAATCTTCAAGCCACTTTCCAACTGGAAGCGTCCCGGAGTCCTCCATCACTTCCTTGACTCCCAAATTTATCAAATCGCCGATTTCATCGAGTGCTTTCTCAACCGATTTTTTACGATAGCTTTCTCCCGGAAATAAAGTCGTCCAGGAGCAAAAAGAGCATTTCCCCCACCAGCAATCGCGGGCGTTCATAACATAAGATCCCGGTGTACGCTTATAATTCCCGTTTTTATAGGCATATAATCTCCATCGAGTTAGCTCGCGGTCAATAATAGGCAATTCATCAAGCGAATGTTTTTTCAGGTCGTATTTCCCGGTATTTAATATCTCTCCTTTTTTCCTGTGCCATACTCCGCCTTCAAATTCCCTTTTTCTGGACAATTTGTCGGCAATGCTCAAGAGGATAAAATCATAGTCCCCTCCGGCTATGACAAAATCGACTTTTGATTTCTCAAGCGATTCCTTTGGAAGAGCGGTGGCATGGTCGCCCATCAGCACGAATTTCGAATTTCGAATTTCGAATTTCGAGTTCTTGAGATCATCTATGATTTGCCAATGCCTTTTCACGACCGGCGTCTTGGTTTCAATGGCAATAATATCCGGATTTTCCCGAATCAGCCTTTTTTTCCATTCCGCATAGCTCAATCCCTCCGCAATCGCATCGTCCCAAAAAACATCATACCCATTTTTCTTAAGGAGTGTCGCCGCCGAAGCCGGAATCATCGGATAGATATAAGTCGGGTCGGAAAACCATTGAAACTGGCGATTTTGGGAAAGAAGCGGAGTCCCCTTTTTTGACTCAAGCGGCGGGAAAGAAATAGATATTTTGAATTTTCTCTTATTCATATTCATCGTTGTTTCAATTTCTATCTTAATCTGCTTTTCAAGTCTTTCACAAAAATAAGCCCCTGAAGAAACCTTATTCCATAAAATAAATGGGTAAGGAATATATAATAAATGGCAGTAATGGATATCAGGATATTTTTTTCATGGCGATAGATATCATAGAGCGCCTTGAGAAGCGCAACAAAATATAGGGTCCAGCCCGCAATATAAAGTTTTAGCGCCAAATGGGAATGGAAACTTGCATAAGCTCCCCCGAAAATAAAAATGACAAAAGCGCTTGGGACAAAATATAGCCATCTCAGCGATGTCTTGGGATATTTTTTCACAAAATAACCCCGATGAAGGCCGTAGGCGCTTATTTGTTCGACATGTTTTAGGAGTCCCTCGCGGCGATGGTGATATACGATTAGATCGGGATCATAGAGTATCCGGATATTTTTTTTCGTGAGGAGGTCATGGCATAGTTTCGTGTCCTCTCCCGGCCAGAATTCACAGCCAAAACCGCCGACTTCTTCGAAAATCTTTTTCTTGATGGACAAATTGACCGTCGGCCAGTCATCAACAAATCTTTTTTTTCCAAACGACCTGTACCGCTCCGGAAATCCTCCCGAAAGCGAGCTCAAAAACATAGCGCCGGAAACCCTCTGCCAAAACCGGCTTTCGTTCGGCGTCACCGACGGTCCGCCGACCGCGGTAATATTTTCGACCTCGTAATCCTGATCCAAAATTTCCAGAAAATTTTTTCCGGGATAGGCATCGTCATCGATAAATATCAGGATTTCGCCTTGAGCGTCGCGAATAGCTAGATTCCTTTTCATGGCCGGACCCCCCGGACCACTCGCAATTTGTCGCGTTCTTGGCCACGTGTCCGCCGAAGTCTCGTTGGGATAAACCAAAATCTCAAAATCGTCCCGTTTTATCTCAAGTATCTTGGGAATTCCCTTTCTTATGTTATCGTTTATTTCTTTTACCGGAACAACGAAGCTGTATTTTATCATTTTCCTTGAAATTAATCGTTTTTTTGCTGAAATTTGGAATAAATTTACCCAACTGAATATTAGCATAATCCAATTAAAAAAACACATTCTGGAGTATATCAGCCTGAATCAATTATTTTTTAATGCCGAGCATAGCGAGAGAGATGTCCCGCCTTGGCGGGACGGAAACCGAATGGGTCCAGGGCTTGCCTTGGGGTTAAAGCCAATTTATTTTATGCCTTTATTATGGTAAAATTATTACATGGCAAAAAGAAAAAAAGATATAAAATTTCCTGAAGGGTTTTTGTGGGGAGCCGCCACTTCGGCATATCAGGTCGAAGGCGGGATTGAAAACGACTGGTCGGAATGGGAAAAGAAAAATGCCCAGCGCTTGGCGAAAGAAGCAGAAGCCTATTGGCAACCGTGGCAGATAAAAAAATTTCCCGAGATGCTGAAATCCGAAAATTATATCTGCGGAAAAGCTTGCGATCATTATAATCTCTTTGAAGAAGATTTGGATATCGCCCAGTCTCTCAGCCTAAATTCTTTCCGCATTTCCATCGAATGGTCGCGAATTGAGCCGAAAGAAGGAGAATTTGATGAAAAAGAGGTTGAACATTACAGAAAGGTCATTCGAGCCATTCATAAAAGAGGAATGCAGCCGCTTATAACTCTTTGCCACTATACCCTGCCCGGATGGCTTGCAGACAAAAGGGGGCTTTTGTGCAACAATTTTCCTTATTACTTTACGAGATACGCCGTTTTCATCGAAAACCGATTCGGAAACATCAACAATTTATGGATAACCTTTAACGAGCCGACCGTTCTCATCGGTTTTGCCTATCTCGCAGGCAAGTGGCCTCCTCGGAAAAAAAATCCCATTTTTGCCCTTCGGGCCCTGAAAAATATTGCCGAGGCTCACAACAGAGCGTACGACATAATCCATAAGCATTCAAAAGGAGCAAAAATAGGGCTGTCCCATCTGATCCGATATTTTGAGCCATACAATAAAAATTCAATCCTGGACAAGTTTGCAGTAGGTATTGCCAACCGCTACAGGAACAATAAACTTTACAAATTGACTCAAGGCAAGCATGATTTCCTGGCTCTTCAATATTATTTCCGGACGAAACTGAAATTCCCGATAAGCGAAAGAAATGAAAACAGGAAAGTAACTGATTTGGGATGGGAAATTTACCCTGAGGGAATTTACCATATCCTAAAGGATCTGAAGAAATATAATCTCCCCATATACATTACCGAAAACGGATTGGCTGATGCCGATGATTCAAAACGCCTAGGATTTATCAAGAATCATCTCTACTGGATTTATAGAGCCATCGGAGACGGTGCGGATGTCCGCGGATATTTCCACTGGTCGTTCCTTGATAATTTCGAATGGGATAAAGGGTTTTGGCCAAGATTCGGCTTAGTCAGGGTCGATTACAAAACTATGCGGAGAAAAATCAGGTCGAGCGCCTTTAAATTCAAAATAATCTGCGAAACTAACACCCTTTCCTTATGAATTGGATCACTATCGCCATTTTAGGATACGCGCTCATCGCTGTTGAATCGGTGATGAGCAAATATATTCTTGCCGCCCGCATGAAAAACTGGCAACTTTATACTTTCTATGTCGGAGCCTTTTCGATTTTTAGCCTCGGATTTGCACCTTTCGGACTCAAGTGGTTCGGAACAATTCCATTTCTCATTTCATTCCTGTCGGGAATTCTCCTTTTTCTTTCTCTTGCTTTTCTTTTTCACGCCCTCTTGCGGTCGTCGGCTTCACGGGTCTATATTCTGTTCGGAGCATCCTCAACAATAACCGCCACAGTTCTTGCGAAAATTGTGCTCGGGGATAATATTTCAGCCAAGGAAGTCAGCGGAATACTTTTGCTTCTTCTGGGAGGAATAATTATTTCATTCAAATTCTATTCCGGCCGGTTTTTTTCGCATTGGCGGGGCGCTTCACTCGCAGGAATACTAGCCGCTTTTTCCATGATATTTCTCAAATATGGGTATAACCACCAGGCGTTCGTAAGCGGTTACATAATAAGCCGGAGCGGAATGCTGTTCGGAGCCTTGGCATCCCTAATGATTCCTCAATTCAGAAAAGCTGTGCTTGGCGGTCTCAAAAAAAGAAAAAAAAGGGAGAATATTGAAAACCTTGCCGGCACGATAATCGCTAAAGGAACAGCCGGACTAGGAACGCTTCTTGTGAACTACAGCATTGATATCGGAAGCGTCGCAGTGATCAGCGCCCTTGTTTCCGTGCAATATCTCCTCACTTTCATATTTGCCCTCTTCTTTTCTTTTTATCTGAAGAACATTTTTGTTGAAAGATTTTCAGTGCTGAATGTTATCACCAAAATCGCCGGGATCCTGGCAGTGGCTTCGGGAACTTTATTGGTAATTTTCAAATAAGCCCATGAAACTTAGGCGAAAAATTTTTTTGGCCGTAATGCTGACTGCTCTTGCCGCTTTTCTTTTCTTTATCAGAAGACCAAACGGCCTGGCTGGCAGTGACGACGATATTCAATGGGGCGTTGCTTTTTCAAAACCTTTTGCAACGGAGATGGGACTTTCCTGGCAGGAGACATATCTCGCCGTAATTGACGATCTTAAGGTGAAAAAAATGCGGCTTCCTATATATTGGCAGGATATTGAGCCAGAAAAAGAACGCCTTAACTTCGACGATTATGACTGGATGATCGACGAGGCAAAAAAAAGAGACGTTCAATTAATCCTGGTTGTCGGACGGAAAGTTCCCCGCTGGCCCGAATGTCATTCTCCTTTCTGGGCGGATAAATTGGCGGAAACCGAAAAACAGGAAAGGATACTAAAATATATTTCCGCGTCAGTTGAAAGATATAAAAATGCCGATAATCTTTATCTCTGGCAAGTGGACAATGAGCCTTTCTTGCCATTCGGGGAGTGTACGACAACCGACAAAGATTTTCTTGATCAGGAAGTGAAAGCTACCCGGGATATCGACCCGGCACATAAAATCATGGTAACAGACAGCGGAGAACTTTCCATCTGGGTGCGGGCAGCAAAACGCGCTGACATTTTTGGAACCACCATGTACAGGGTGATCTATAAAAAACCGTTCAATTATTTCAAATATCCTCTTCCGCCGAAATTTTTCTGGATCAAAGCCAATCTTGTCCACCTCTTTTACCCGGGAAAGCCAATCTTCGTTTCTGAACTGCAAGCCGAGCCATGGGGGCCGAAGCTGATTTATGATCTGCCGCTCGAGGAGCAGGAAAAATCAATGAGCTTATCCCAATTCAAAGAGAATATCGAATACGCAATAAAAGTCGGCTTTCCGGAAAATTATCTCTGGGGAGCGGAATGGTGGTATTGGCTGAAGACGAAGCATGACAAGCCCGAATTTTGGGAAGAAGCCAAAAAAATAATCAATCAAAATAAATAATATGAAAATAATCTGTTTTGATATCGGCGGAACGAAAATTTTGAAAGCCATTTTGAAGATGACTCGAAAAAAATATGAATTTTTAGGCATCGATGAACAGAAAAATCCTCAAAACCCGAAAAAAATAGAAAGCATTATCCTCGATTACTGCTATGCGGCACGCAAAAAATATTGGCTAAAAAAGGTGGCAGTTTCAACTGCAGGAATAGTCGATGCTGAAAAGAAAATGGTTTTTCCTACCGGATCTTTTGGAAACAAAGAATTTTATTTTTCATTTCTCGAAAAGGAGAACTTCTCCGTCAGAGTTGAAAACGACGGGAGATGCTTTGCGTCAGGAGAATATTTGTTTGGAAAAGCGAAAGATGCTGCAAGCGTTTTGTCATTATCTCTCGGAACATACATTGGTGGCGGATATTTGCTAAAAGGAAAAAATTTGCAGGGGGCTCATTCATCTTCCCTGGAGGTCAGCCACTTTCTGATTTCGCATGAGGGAAGATGGAAAAAATGGGGCGGATTTTCTGGCGGGCATGGAATCGAAGAAACATATTTCCGATCGGCAAAGAAAAAACTTTCCTGCAAAGAGATATTCAAACTCGCAAAAAGAAAAGACAAGTCTGCGGAAAATGCAATCAAGCAAGCAGCTCTTTTTTTGGGGATTGGAGTGTCTAATTTGTGCGATATCCTCGATCCAGAATTGATCGTCTTTGGCGGCAGCCTCACGATGCAAAAAAAATTTTTAGCTGAAGCGATTAAAATCGCAAAGAAAAACGTTTTCAACAAAAAAGCAAAATACAAATTCGCGATATCTTCTCTTGGTAATAGAGCCAATCTTTTGGGAGCCGCCAGTCTATATAAGTAATCTTGACTCTAAGATAAAGTCCCGGAAATATGCCGGGACTTTTTTGATATAGAACATCAGAGAACTTTTAGGGAATATATTGTTCGGTGATTTTGATTATCCGGTTGTTTCCGATTTCGACGTGAAAAGGGACAGAATCCCAATATCCGTTTTTGGCATTGGTATTGAAGTAATTGCTGAATCGGGAAAAAGTCCAGCTTTCATTCCAATTGCCAGTCGAATAATCCGTGCTGAAATCGTGAGCCAGGATTTCGGCATCGGGGGCGACTTCGAACGAACGCACAAGCGGATTTTGGTTCCGGATATAATAATCGTTCAGCACTATGCACTCCCCTTTCTGCGAGCACTCTCCGTCTTCGCGCATTGCCTTTTCAGCCACATCTCCCGTAAGCCACTGAATATAATCGATATCGAAATAATTTTTTCCGTTTTTTGAATAAATTTTTTTCAAATAACCAATTGCTTTTTCTGAAGCCTCCGGGGGATAAATGTCATCTGGGACATCGCCGCCATCCTGGTTCTGCGCCTCTACCGGATCTTCCGGAATCGATGCTTGGCTTGGCCGGGCATTTGTTGGGGATGTGGGAGCTGAATTTTGGGCTTGCTTTTGGACCTGCTCAAATCTTTGCTGGTTTTCCTTGATTTCTTTCTTCACTTTTTTATAACTCCAAAACGCCAATCCCCCGATTGCAAGACTAGCAATCAAAAAAAGAGCCAGACATCCGCCCAAAATCCAAAAAGGACCTTGTTCTTTTCTGGCTGTTTCTTTCCATCAGTCAGGTTTTTGTTTTTTTCATCTTGTTCCATGTGAATAATTTTATTTGATTATTCTTTCATTGCGTCATACTAATCGCCTATCCTCACTATCAGAAACTAGTACGTGCACCACGGATTCGGCCGCTCATCCGGGTCAAGACAACATTCAAGATCAAGGTGTCCGGGCTTGTTATTGTCGCTCTTGTGAGGCCTGTCATTTTTAACGGCGCAGACCAGTTTTCCCCCGACAATTTTTGCTGAAATTGGCTTGCGTATTCCGGCTCTTGGGTCACGCTTTGGTTTAGGCCTAGTTATCGAGATAAATTTCAAAGTTTTGACGGCCTCCTCATACTCAGGAAATATTTTGCCCGTTTCTTTTTCTGGTTCAGCAAACCTTTCTCCGCTCTCTCCGACAGCCGGGACGATATTATAGATATAGCTACCCTCTATTATACTGAAAAAATATGCCGGTTCATAGCAGGGATTATTTTCATCAATACTGACTTTTTGAAATACCAGGTCGCTGCCATCAAATTTCGTTTCTTCCGCGATCGGATAGCAATCCTCCCTATCCTCGGGAGCATTATCCTTTTCGCGGATATCATTGGTACTTTCGATATCCGGCGCTTTTTTCATCGGATAAATCTTCACGTCATATCCGACAAAAATACTGTTTTCTTCCTCATCCTTCCTGAATTTATATATCGTTTCGTATACGGCGCTTTTTTCAGTAGCCGTCCTGTATTGCGTGTTGTTTCTCCAAGAATCAGGGTGCCCGATCTCAAAACCGTACCATTTGTTCTGATAGGTATCCCAATCTGATATGTTAATGGGCTCGGAAAGCTCCTCGCCCGTGAACATCTCCTGATCTTTCAGCGTCTGGATCGTATTTTCACTGGCTTCAAAAGAAATTTGCTGCTTATCATTGAGAAATATTTTTACGCTTTCGCTATAAATAACAGCTAATCCGATAACAAAAAAAGCGAGCAGAACAAACATCCACTCGGCAGTATGGAGATAAGGCTCGCCCTTGCCACCAAAAAAATTTCTTATCGAAAGGAATGACTTCTTTTGAAACGCTTTATTTTTTGTTTTGGGCTTATGTCTTTTCTTTCCTGAAAACGGTTTCCTTTTTTTCATGAAGGCCAGATATCAAAAAATGATGGATTATTTCAACTTAATTATATCAAATTTTTTTAAAAAATAAAAAGGATCCGGATGCGAATATATTCGCGTCTAGATCCCTATGAATTCGGTTTGAGTTTATTCAAATTCTGTTGTGGCTGGCGGCTTATTAGTGGGATAAAATGCCACATGCACGACCTTGGGATGCTTCGTTACAGTGCTGCATATTTCCGCTTCCACCTCGTCGGAAAAATGGCATCCCCTAGCCGTCATGAAATCGGAAGTCTTCACGGCGCGGACGTCAATGACATAGCCATAGACCCTGGCATCACCCTTGATCCCGACAGCCTTGGTGCAGTTGAGGGCCACGATAAGCTGGGAAATATCATCATAGACCCCGTGTTTTTTGAGAATTTTTGCCACTTCCGCATCCGCCCATCTCGCGATAGCCAGCTTATCGGCCTTCGGAGCTTCGGCCCTGACCCTCAAAAACAGTCCCGGACCGGGAAACGGCTGACGTTCCGAAATAGAAACGGGAAGCTTCAGAGCGCGGGCCAAATCCCTCACCTCATATTTGAAAATATTGCGGAACGGATGGAGCTCATTGAGCTTCAAGTTCAGCCCCACATTATGGTGAGATTTGATGAGAGCCGCTTTTCCGGCCTTTCCTGACTCGATTATGTCGGTCGCCAGGCTTCCCTGAACAATATAGTCTGCTCCGAAATCGCTGGCGGCCTCTTCCAAGATCCGGCCATAAGTTTTTTTGAAGCGCTTCCGCTTCGCTTCCGCATCGGTAGTATTGCCAATAGCTTTTTGGAACCGGCTGGAAGCATTGATGACCCTGAGGCGGACATTGGCGGATTTGGCATTGGCTCTGATTTCTTCAATTTCATTCATGCGCAACGCCCCAGTATTGATGCACACGGCCAGAAGATTTTTTTTCAGGACCGGAGAGAGTATTGCCGACAAGGTAGTCGAGTCAACTCCGCCGCTGAAGCCAATGATGAATTTTTTTCCTCCGGCGATCCGGTCGACTTCATCCTGGATCTCGGCAATGGCGTCCTTGGGTTCCCAATCCCCCTTGCATCCGCATATCGAAGCGATGAATCGCGACAATATGTCTTTTCCCTTCACGGTATGCGTGACCTCGGGATGGAACTGGATGCCCCATAATTTTTTCTCGGGAGCACTCATCGCCGCAATATTGTTCGTTTCCCTGGAGCGGGCAATGGCTTTGAATCCATCCGGCAGCTTTGTCACGCTGTCTCCGTGGCTCGCCCAGACGACACTCTCTCCCTCGAGGCCGAGAAAAAGTTTGTCCTTGGGTTCAAACCTGACGATTGCCTCGCCATATTCCTTGTTCCCACGGTGGGGCGTCACTTCGCCTCCTAGCATATGGGCGATGAGCTGCATGCCGTAGCAAATTCCCAGGACCGGCGCCTTTTGCGCCAAAATTTCCCGAGGAATCGTCGGGGCATTCTCTTCGTACACGCTGGCGCTTCCGCCTGAGAGAATGATGGCTTTGGGCTGATTCGTGGCAAGCCACTTCGCCGCCCTCTGCGACGAGAAAATGACAGTCCTGAATCCCAGTTCCCGGATTGTCCTTCCGATAACCAGGGTATATTGCGAACCCAGGTCAATGATCAGCACTTTTGGCTGCTCCATCTTTTTTTCCTCCCTTTTAATAAAGACTCCTGGTGTTTTCACCAGCAATCTGGATCTTGATTATATTGAAAAGTTAGCCGAAAAAAAATAAAAAGGCAAGCGCAATAATAAAGCTAGTCGGCCGGCTATTTATACTTCTTTTTCAGTCTCGCCAGAATTATTGAGCAAATTAAGGGACTAACATTCGTCCAAAGGATGATATAATCCGGTTTGAAAAATCCATAAAGAATGATAAAAAACAGACTGAAAAAATAAAATTGCCACGAAGTATCCTGACAAGTCTCTGGTTTGTTTTGTCATCCAACTTTTGTATACCTGAGGCAATAACCTGATCGTATTGAGAACGCCAGCCACTATGCCGAGAAAAGTCACCATTATATTTTCGTTATTTATTATTTTTCCATTATAGCATAAGAACGCCCATCGAATGGGCGTCCTTTTATTGCAAGTTTTGCCTGCCCGACGTTGCTACCTTGGGTAAGCAAGTGCGAGGTGAAGTTATCCCGCTAATCAAAAATATTTATGCCCAGATTTTTTCAATTCCTTTTTTGCTTTTTTTATGAACTTTCCGAAACTTCTGTTCTTTTCCCTTTTTTCCAATCCGCTCCGGACAAAATGTTCGGCCTCTTTTTTCAGGTTTATATAATTGGCGTATCTATCTTCATCCAATATTCCCTCTTTAACTGCTGACAATATCCCACATTCTGGTTCATGAATATGCGTGCAATCGGCGTATTTGCAATTCCTAGCAAGAATTGCTATTTCATCAAATAAACTGCTAACCCCCGCACTTACATCCGCCATACCAACTTCCCGGATTCCCGGATTGTCGATAACGATACCGCCACTTTCCAAAAAATACATCTGTCTGCTAGTAGTGATATGCTTTCCTCTTTCTGAATATGAGCTGATGTTTTCCGTCTTAATGGCATCTTTTCTCAACAACCTATTAATCAACGATGATTTCCCGACTCCAGACGAACCAAGGAAACAATATGTTTTTCCTTTTTTAATATAATCTTCCAGCCTATCCAAGCCAACATTGCTCACTGCACTGGTCGGTATGATATCAATATCACCCAGTCTGCTCTTTATCTCTGATAATCTAGAATCCAACTCTTCTGCGGAAATCAAATCGATTTTATTGATTATGATTAAGGGCTTTATGCCACCTTCTTTAGCGATAGCCAGATATCTCTCAAAGCGGTTTACACTGTAATCTCTACCCACCGATTGAACGATAAAAGCGGCATCAATGTTAGTAGCGATAATTTGAACATCGCTTTTTTCGCCAATTCTGTTTTTATCGCCAAATCTTCTTTTGATTATTGACTTTCTCAGCAGAACTGCCCGAACCACCGCCTGATCGTTGCCGAGCTCGGTGATTGCCACCCAGTCCCCAATCGCCGGATAATCTTCCCTCGATGTCGCTTTGAACATTTGTTTTCCTGTTATTTTCGCCAAGAATTCACCGCTCGCGTTTTTGACTTTATATGTTCCCCTGTATTCGGCAATTACTCTGGCAACCGAAAAATTATCCAATCCCAGTTCGGTTCTTTTGGCTTCAAAAAAACCATCCCAGCCCAAATCTTCAATTTTGATTATTTTATTATCCATCTTTGAAATCATAACACAAAAACAGGGTTTTATCCCTGTCTTTGTTTATCTAAAGTATAGCAAACTTTTGTGGTTGTCCTGATGCTAAGGTCTAATAACGACCATGTGGGTTTATACTCCGAAAATCGGAGTTCTCAACCGTATCTCCCTAGAAAGGAGGTGATCCATCCACAGCTTCCGCTACGGATGCCTTGTTACGACTTCACCCTTGTTATCAATCTTGCCATGGTTCCCCCGAAGAGGAGCTTCAGGCACTACCGACTCCCTTGGTGTGACGGGCGGTATTTGGATCAAGATTTCACTTGTCTCACACCACCGGACGAACGGTTTTCCCGTATCCTGGCGGTTTCCAATGCTGGATTAAACTGTTTCTTGAAATTATATTTTTTGCCGAACTTTCGCATTTTATTGCGAAGCCGTTGAATTCTCTCAAAACCTTTGTCGGTCAAATGTTCTTTTTCCCGCATAGCGAGAACAATCTCTTTGAAAAATTTGTAAACATTTGCCTTCTTGGCCTCAAGAGGATAGCGATCAAGAAAAGGGAAAAGGATTTCCGTCAAATCTCGCGTGCTAGTCACTTTGAGTTTGGCATGCGGATGCCATCCATATCGTTCATACGAACAATCATAGATTCTTCCGCAACCGATCGTTGCGACTATGCGCTCGAGAATTTTTCGGTCATCATCCCGGAGTTCAATTTCAAACTCCGGCTTTATCTCCACTCCTCTTTTGAGAGTCTTATGCCGGTTAATACTAACCGAGAAAGACCCTTCGCCATCGATGAACCCAGAAACATAATGTGGATTCAGTTTTTTGCATTGAATTTGCTCCTTCCCAAATGGATCTTTCAGTCGCGGATTGCGCTCGAAAGGTTTCCTTTTGGTACTATGAGCTCGGCTGACTTCTTGCATGGCTTGAATTAAAAATTACTTTCTAATCTTACCCCATATTCTCGTGGTTAGTATACCATAGAATAAAAAGACCGTGCAAGATCTCCCTTGGTCACCTAATATGCATTTTGATGCCGTCTCGATAAACCGATACATAAATATTTATATTTGAAGATAGCTTCCTCATGTACTCATAGAGTCGCCAAATATATATGCATTTATTGTT
>Ga0172375_10000247_pt1 | contig 84900 bp, 84 predicted proteins | sample LakKiv1m_FD_114537 | JGI IMG/M metagenome (GOLD analysis project Ga0172375, IMG submission 114537) | Freshwater microbial communities from Kabuno Bay, South-Kivu, Congo - kab_092012_11.1m | ecosystem: Environmental > Aquatic > Freshwater > Lake | place: Democratic Republic of the Congo... | reverse complement strand
TCATCAATGACCTGGTAGATATTGACTCCGACAGGCAGCACCCTGAAAAGAAAGACCGACCTATCGCCTCCGGGCAATTGCCTGTCGCCGCGGCATATGGGGTAATTGTTTTGCTTTTTTGCATCTGTGTCATTGGCGCACTATTTCTATCTAAAAATTTTGCTTTAGTCGGTCTGGCGTATTTCACGTTAAATTTAGCTTACACTTTCTGGTTGAAACATATCGTTCTTCTGGATATCTTGATCATTGCTTCGGGATTCGTTCTGCGAGTGGCAGCCGGAGTCATGCTCATCCACGTAGAACGTTTTTCTCCCTGGCTCTATGTAGTGACTACTCTACTCGCCTTATACCTCGGGTTTGGTAAACGCCGGGCGGAGCTTGCGCTGCTGGCTGAAACAGCCCGGTCACACCGAAAAGTTCTCGCAGGCTACAGCATACCACTGCTGGATCAGCTTATCACGGTCGTCTCCAGCACCACCATCGTTGCCTACAGCCTCTACACTTTCTCTGCCCCTAATCTGCCGGACAACCACAGCATGATGTTGACCATTCCCTTTGCGCTCTATGGAATTTTTCGCTACATGTACCTCATCCATGTGAAGAATCACGGTGGCGCACCAGAAGATATGCTATTCAAAGACCATCCCCTTCAACTTGCTATTATTCTTTGGGGACTGTCTGTAATCATCATTTTTTATCTTTTCTAATCATGCCTGCTATTTCAGCCAGTTACCCCGGCAAGATCATCCTCTTTGGAGAGCATGCAGTCGTCTATGAAAGCCACGCGATTGCAATCCCTGTCTCACAGGTAAAATCGCATGTGGTGATTCAGCCACTCCTTTCGGCAGAACCTGGAACCATCGAGATCCACGCGCTGGATACCCATACACGGGCGAATCTTGTTGATCTGCCTGAAAATCATCCACTGGGATTTGCCATCCGATTAACGTTAAAACATCTTTGCATACAGACTTACCCCGCATTTTTTCTGCGCGCCAGTTCAGAAATACCCATGTCTTCCGGGTTGGGTTCTGGCGCATCCATCAGCTGCTCCATCATTCGCGCAGTATCCAATTTTCTGGGAAAACCGCTGCCTTCCGCAGATGTCGCCGCTCTGGCTTTCGAGGTAGAGAAACTTCACCATGGCACTCCTTCAGGAGTGGATAACACCGTGATAGCCTTCAACAAACCGATCCTGTTCAAAAGGGGAGAACCCATGCTACCAGTGACGGTCGGTGAAAACCTACTCTTCCTGATCGCGGACACAGGTATTAAAGCTTCCACTGGTGAAGTTGTAGCCGGTGTTCGTGCCAGGTGGTTGGCCGAAGAGAGTACCTATGACGCATATTTCCAACAGGTGGATACTATCACTCTGGCCGCACGTAATGAGATCCTGCATGGCAATATATCCCAAATTGGCCAATTAATGATGGATAATCACCGAATCTTACAGTCCCTTCAGGTATCTCACCCGGTTTTAGATTCGTTGATCGCTGTGGCAGTTTCTGCTGGTGCCTTTGGAGCCAAACTGTCTGGTGCCGGTGCCGGCGGTAATATGATTGCCTTGATTACCAACGAAACCCGGGAAGGTGTGGAAAAAGCTTTACTGAATGCTGGCGCAAAACGAGTAATTTATACAACATTGGCACGGACCGATCAGGGGGGAAGTGTATAGATGCTGCAATTGCTGAAGCTTGGCGGTTCATTGATTACAGTCAAGGATAAACCATACACATTGCGCGAAGGGATCCTTGAACAGGTAGCCCGCGAGGTGCGAGCATTTCTGTCATCTCACCCTGGTGAATCAGTGATCATCGGACATGGGTCCGGCTCATTCGGTCATACCAGCGCTGCCACCTATCACACGAAAAATGGAGTCCACTCTCAAGGTGGATGGATGGGTTATGCGCATGTCTGTCGGGATGCTCGCGCTCTCAATCAGCTTGTTCTCAATGCCCTTGTGGAAGCCGGAGTGCCGGCTGTATCTTACCCTCCCTCGTCCATGGTTAGGTGCTTAAATGGCAATATGATCGCATGGGATACCTCTTCGATCAGACAATCCTTGCAAAATGGGCTAGTTCCCCTGATCTTTGGAGATACAGTTCTAGATGATCACTTAGGCGGTACAATCTGTTCCACGGAAGACTTGTTCCTATGGCTGAACAGTTTATTTTCTCCGGGGCGAGTTTTGATTGCCGGAATTGAACCCGGTGTCTGGGAGGATTTTCCAGCCCGGAAAACTTTGATGAAAGAGATTCTCACTTCAAAAAACCAGGCAGAGTCTGGCTTTATTACTGGTTCACACTTCACCGATGTAACAGGGGGAATGCTAGAAAAAGTTCGCAAGATGTCAGCCCTGGTGCGTGAGAATCCTGGGTGTCCGGTGATCTTATTCTCCGGCATTCCACAAGGAGCCATCCTGAATGCACTGACTGGGGAAAACTCAGGGACAATCATCTTACCGTAGGTAAGAAAGGATGCGATATGATTCGAAATCGGGTTGATCTTGAAAAAGATGAAGAAAAAGTTTTAGCCTCATATGCCTGCCATAGTAAAGACTCCAGAGGACGGAAGTACCATGAAGATGAACCAGCTTACCGTACTAGCTACCAGAGAGATAGGGACCGGATCATTCATACCTCCGCTTTCAGGAGATTAGAATATAAGACTCAGGTATTTATCAACTATGAGGGGGATTATTATCGCACCCGGTTAACACACGAGATCGAGGTATCTCAGATTGGTAGAACGATCGCCCGGGCTCTGGGTGGAAATGAAGATCTGGTGGAGGCTATCTGCCTGGCGCATGATCTGGGGCATCCACCCTTCGGCCACAGCGGTGAAGTGGTTCTTTCCAGGCTAATGAAAGATTTCGGCGGTTTTGACCATAATAAACACTCCCTGCGGATCGTCACTTATCTTGAAAGGCGATTTCCAGAGTTCCCCGGGTTGAATTTAACCAACGAAGTCCTTGAAGGCATTGTAAAGCACGAAACAGAATACGATATCGCGGATGCAGCGGATTATGACCCATCCCTTCGTGGACATCTGGAGGCACAGATCACCAATGTCGCGGATGAATTGGCATACACGGCGCACGATCTGGATGATGGGCTCCGCTCTGGAATGATTACTGAACAAATGCTGGCAGGGATGCCTATCTGGGAGATTCTCATAGAGAGCATTCAATGGAAAGGCTCGCAGATGGATGATCTAACGCGTCACCGCCTGATTCGAAAACTGATCGGTTTGGAAGTTACAGATATCCTGGAGACGACAGAATCCAATCTGACGCGAAACAGCGTGAAGTCCGTGTTAGAATTGCAGAAATTACCCTTCAACGTAGTTAGCTTTAGCGAAGAACAGAAACGTCGTAACCGGGAATTAAAAGATTTTCTGTATAAAAATCTGTATCGGCATTATCGCGTTGTGCGTATGGCTGTTAAAGCCGAACGGACGATCACTGATCTGTTTGAAGCGTATCAGGTCAATCCAACCAGCCTGCCTGTACATGTTCAGGGGCATATTCAGGAACGTGGTTTGGAACGTACCATTTCCGATTACATTGCTGGGATGACGGACCGTTACGCGATCGATGAATACCGTAAACTCTTCGATCCCACGGAGCTTCCGTAGAACCATGGAGAACAAGATGACGAATGCTTCATATTTAACACCTGCCGGATTAGAAAAATTGCAGGCTGAGCTTCACCTTTTAAAGACTGTTGAGAGAGAAGCTCTCTCAAAACGTCTGCGATCTGCAATACAGATGGGTGATCTCTCGGAGAATGCAGACTATCACAAAGCGAAAGAGGACCAGGCTTTTCTGGAAGGACGAATCAAAGACCTGGAGCACATATTAAAGAATGTGATTCTAATCGAGGAAGGTAAGGCAGGCAGTGGTAAAGTAGTGATCGGATCACGCATCACAGTACAGATCGATGGCAAGGATCCAAAAACATGGTTTTTGGTTGGGCCCAAAGAGGCCAATCCGCGGGACGGCAAGATTTCACATGATTCACCCATTGGCAAAGCATTACTGGATCATATGAAAGGTGATATTGTTGAAGTAATTACTCCAGCAGGAAATTCATCAATAAAGATTCTTGAAATCCTTTAATCTCCGTTTACAAAAAAAGCTCCCTTTCGGGAGCTTATTTATTGAGAGGTCATTTTTTCGGGCGAATGGTTAATTCTACGGATAGCCGGTCAAAAAAGCTATTTACCGGTAGGGCACTCTGACCGTAATTCATATCAATAACCCTTGCTTCCATAGAAAGAGTTGCGGTTTCGAGGAGGAGGGTGCGTCCGGGTTCAGCCAGAATCGGTTCACCCCGGGTGAGGGCGTTCTGACGGGATGATGGATCTCCAAAAGTGTGTTTACTCATTAATACTTTAGTAATCGTTTGGATATCATTCTTATCGAACAACCAGACCTCAAAAGAAGATACTTTCTTAGAGTCGCCTACCCCAATCGTTTCATAGATCCCAATGCCGCATTCCCCCAGATATTCACCCATAGAGTTGTCGATGGCAAAAGATGAATCGAAACGGTCATCTCCCAGCATGTAGGTAGCTTTAAATTGGTTAAGAGCCTGACTACCTGAATTCACAGGGTTCGATTTACCTGAAAAGTAACTCGCCCCCGCTTCCGCGTCATATGTAGCATTCCCTTGAGGTGCGGTCCTTCGATGCCTTGCCCTTTTATAAAATACATAGAAGGCAATGAATCCCAGAATCAGAGTGAGCAGGCAAAAAATCGAAAATACGATTGGTATCGTACTGGAAAATCCTCCCTTTGCATCAGAGCCAGCGGATGTATTGGTTTTAGCTGAACTATCGAAACTGCTGGTGTTCAATGCCGGGTCAGTTGTGGGTTGTGCGCTGGCAGGTATCTGTTGATTTACTAGTTGCGCAAAAACCGTCAGGTCACCGGCCGGATAAGAATCGGGGATGACATTCCCTTGCTGAAAGATAACCGCTGCATCGGGGCCAAGTGAATCCCAGCGTGTTTTTGCGAGCGCAGCATCCTTGTTCAGTGAATAGGAATCCATGGTCATGCGCAGGTATTCAGATTTGAAGTCTTCCCGCAGAAAAGCGGGGGAAGCATCCGTCCATTCGACCGGCATCAACCACCAGCCAAGGATGATCAGACCAAAAAGCACACCACCGAGAGCGACAAGAATTGTCCGTGCCCAGGGTTTTTTGAGTAGTTGTATTGTATTTTGCATAAAGCCTCCTATCACCTGTTTACCAGGTCGCTTAAACACAAAACCGGTATAACTACCGGTTTTGTTGCAATCTTTATGCCGTATTTTTTATCTCATTCTTCCTGGGGATATGTTTCGCTGCAGGAGATGCACTGCAAGGTCTTTTTATTGAGGATGACCAGTAAACCATTCTCGCATGTGGGGTTGGTACATTTTCTGGAAACAGGCCGTTTCCAAGATGTGAAATCACATCCAGGATAATTTGCGCAGCCATAAAAAATTCGCCCTTTACGGGTTTTCCTTTCGATCAATTCTGCCCCATCTTTCGGGCAGGTCACACCAATGGTTTTTAGGATTGGCTCCGTATATCGGCATTCAGGGAAACCAGAGCAGCTGATAAATTTTCCAAACCTACCAAACCGGTACACCAGATCCCTCTCACAATTGGGGCAGGCGCGGCCTACTTTTTCCAACTCACCCTTTGTAACGGGTATCTCTACCTGAGCCTTCTTTAACTGAATTTCAAAGCCATTATAAAAATTCCGCAAGACATCCACCCACTCCATACTGCCATCAGATACCTTATCCAACTCTTCTTCCATCTCCCGGGTAAAGCCAACATCCATCAATCGGTCAAAATGCTTTACCAACAGGTCGCAAACCTGGAAACCGGTGTCGGTAGGGTAGAGACGCTTCTCTTCACGGAATACATACCCCCGTTCCTGAATGGTCGATATAATCGGCGCGTAGGTCGACGGCCGGCCAATACCATTTTCTTCCATTGCCTTGACCAGAGTCGCTTCGGTGTAGCGCGGTGGTGGTTGGGTAAAGTGTTGTTCTTTTATAAGCTCTACCAGATCCTGGATCACTCCTTCTTTCAGATCCGGTGGGATCTTCATGTTTTCATGGGGGTCAGTCTGTTTATCCTCATCCTGTGTTTCTTCATAAACTGCTAAAAATCCTGTGAACTTTAAGCTGGAACCAGACGCTCGAAAGAGATATCCGTGCCGGGATGTAATCCCTTCAATATCGATCGATAGGGTGTCATACAGCGCGCTTTCCATCTGTGATGCCACAAAACGCTGCCAGATCAGCCGATAAAGCTTGTATTGTTCTGAGCTCAAGTGATGCTTGATGGTATCAGGTTCTCTGAATACTGAAGTCGGTCGGATGGCTTCATGAGCCTCCTGTGCCCCGACAGATTTTGTCTTATATTGTGGAGCTTCGGCTGGGATAAACTCTGCGCCATGATTCTTTATGATGTACTCCCGAGCTTCCTGCTGTGCCTGGGCAGCAACATTTGTAGAATCGGTACGCATATAGGTGATCAAACCCGTAGAACCGCCGTCCCCTACATCGATACCCTCATACAATTGCTGGGCAACTGCCATTGTCTTGCGAGCGGTATATCCCAACCTACGGGAAGCCTCCTGCTGCAATGTGCTCGTGGTGAATGGGGCGGTTGGTTTTCGCCTGCGTTCACCCCGCTTCAATTTTGTAATGCAATATTCTGGTGTCTGTATGTCAGCCAGGATACTTTCTACATCCTCTAACTGGTGAAGGTCAGGATCCTGACCATCCACTTTTGCCAGAAAGGCGCGATAGATTCGTTTAGATTCACGTTGCTTAAAATCAGCTTCAATGGTCCAGTACTCTTCTGGATTAAAATCATCAATCTCCCGTTCCCGGTCAACGATTAGTTTCAAGGCAATCGATTGAACCCGTCCAGCCGAAAGCCTCGAACGAATCTTCTCCCATAATAAAGGGCTCAGGCTATAACCGACCAGGCGATCCAGTATCCGTCGTGCCTGCTGGGCATTGACCAGATCCATGTTGATCTCACGGGGGTGAACGAAAGCATCTTCAATGGCAGCCTTAGTGATCTCATGGAATACCACGCGGCGTGAAATCTCCGCGGGTACTTCGGCAGCTTCTGCCAAATGCCAGGCTATTGCCTCACCCTCTCTGTCAGGGTCCGACGCCAGGTAAACTGTTTCAGCTTTTTTTACCAGTTCCTTGAGTTCTTTAACGACCTTGCGTTTTTCATTGGGCACCCGGTATTTTGGAGCAAAACCATTTTCAACATCCACCGATAACTCGGAGCGCAACAGGTCGCGAACATGCCCGACAGATGCGCGAACGATATAATCTTTGCCCAAATAACGGCCAACCGTTTTTGCCTTTGCCGGTGACTCAACGATCACCAGGTTTCCCTTGCGGGGTGGGAGTTTTTTCTCAGGGGGTGGCAGGTTCTCGTGAGCCGGTGTCCTTCCGGGGCGATACATTTTTGTGGAACAAACCGGGCATACGCCACTGGTTCCAGCAGCCCCACGGACATTGTACACAGCCGTTTCATTGGCCATCTCACGTTTTACTTTACACTTCACGCATAATGCTTCCAATGTCAGCTCCTAATAATATTCTGTACGCCCTTGCTCTTTTAATATCGCCACAATTTCACGTACTTTCTGGGCTTCAGCACGGGAACAAACCAACAAGGCTTTCCCAGTATCAATAATTACCAGGTCTGAGACACCGATGGTAGCAACCATTTTCTTCAGGTCCTGTTGAACTACCAGGCAATCCTTTGTTTGCTGCCAGAGCACATCACCACCGAGGGACACATTCCCGCATTTATCCTTATCGAGTATATCAAACATAGAGAGCCAGCTGCCGACATCATTCCACTTTAAATCTCGGGCAGGTATCACATAAATATCGCTAGCTTTTTCCATAATGCCATAATCAATGGTCTGCGGTGTGATCTGGCTCCATTCTGAGCGAATATCTGTATCCATACCATTCATCGTCCTGAGTCCAGCGATCGCCAGCAAGTGTTGATGTAAGTCTGGCAGGTGGATACAGATCTCTTTCATAATCTCGCTTGCTTTCCAGATAAACATACCAGAGTTCCAAAGATGCCTTCCACTGGCTTGGTATTCACTGGCATCTTTTAGAGGAGGTTTCTCAATAAAACGATCCACTTTATAAATTGGATCATCAGATTCAGTGACTCTTTCCCCCATTTCAATATACCCATACCCTGTGGCAGGATATTCTGGCTGTATTCCAATAGTGTAAAGACCGCCATTTTCTGCCGCATTAGAAGCAGCAGATAATACCTGTAAGAAACCTGTTTTGTTTCCGATCACATGATCAGAGGTCAATACCACCATCACCCCATCCATGATGCGTTGAATAATCTCCAACGCCGCAAACCCGATCACGGAGGCAGTACCTTTGGGTTCAGGCTCGATCAGGTAATTGCCTACAGGTAATTCCGGGGTTAATTGCATCAGTTGATCAGCTTGCTGCTGAATAGTGACTACCAGGATATTTTCGGGCGTAAACTCCGGGGTCAACCGCCTTACAGCCTGTTGGTACATGGAACCCTGGCCAGTCAGGTCTAAAAAATGTTTTGGATGTTCACGGGTAGAGAGCGGCCAGAGACGCGTACCGCCACCACCAGCCATGATCACCGCATAACGAGGTAATTGATTCACCGGGTCTGGTATCCTTCCTGTCCATCGCGGATGGCCAAATAGGTCATACCGCCAATTTGCCTTACCATACCCTTTAATTCCATCATCGTCAATGCTGCAGCAATTTTCTCTACCGGATATCCGGATCGGGATTGAATATCATCAATATACACAGGTTCCAGATCCAGGATACCCAATAGTTTTTCTTCCAATTCATCCACAGGAAGCAAGAGTGATGCTTGTTTGTATTGATCTACTTTTTTCAGATTTAATGCTTCGAGGATATCTTCTGGAGATAACATAGGTTGAGCCCCTTCGCTGATCAGGCGGTTCGTACCTTTGCTCTGCGGCGCGTAGATCGGCCCGGGTACTGCAAACACCTCTCGCCCCTGTTCAGCGGCAAAGGTGGCAGTGATCAAGGCACCGCTTTTTTCTCCGGCTTCGATCACCACGGTAGCCAGAGAAAGTCCCGCGATGATGCGGTTGCGTGGGGGGAAATTGGCAGCATCTGGTGGTGTATCCGGGAAATAATCACTGATGATGGCGCCATTTTCGATGATCTTCTCAGCCATGGTACGATGCTCGGGAGGATAGATCTGGTCCAAACCGGAACCCAAAACTGCAATCGTCCTTCCCCCGTTATTCAGTGCAGTCTGGTGAGCTGTGCCATCTACCCCGCGTGCAAGGCCACTCACGACACTAATACCATTTCGTGCCAGGTAGGTTGCAATTTGTTCAGTAACCTGTCTGCCGTAAGAAGTTTCACGACGTGTGCCTACCAGGGCTACCGACCAGCGATCTTCTGGCTTGATGGTTCCGCGGCAGTACAGCACAGGTGGAGGTTGATCAACGCTGGCAAGTCGCTCTGGATATTCAGGGTCATCACGGATAATAATTTGAATACCCCTAGAGGTAATTCCCGCATAGATCTCCTCTGGATCGATTTCATTGCGGGTAGAAATCAGGCTATCCAAACATTTTTGTGGAAGGTTTACTCTGTACAGGTCAGCTGCGGGAGCTTTCCAGGCTTCTTCAGGTGAGCCAAAATATTCGACTAGCGCAGCCAGCCTGACTGCGCCGATCCCCTTAACAAGATTAAAACCCACCCAGTATGGTTTCTGGTTCATCCCCGCAGATCAGATCCACTCCGGTGCATCTACAGACATACACCCGTCTGCCAGGCTGACTTTTAGAATCACCTGTGCGATGGCCGGCAGTAAAGTTTCTACACCTTCTTCATCCACAACCACATAGACATCATTGGCACCCGTTTCGATTACTTCAGTCAGTTTACCCAGATGTCTTCCATCTTTATTGATGACATCCAGGCCGATCAGGTCAAAATGATAATACCGACCTTCAGGAAGCAGCGGAAGATCTTTTTTATCGATATAAATCATCATATTTCGGAATTCGCCAACCGCTTCAGGGGTATCCAGACCTTTTAATTGGATCAGAATCCCTGTGTCCTGAGAACGGCGCGACCGGATGGTAAATGGCTGGTGATCCTTCCCCAGGTAAATCCGAGTGCCTGGTTTAAAGCGCTGGGGGTCATCAGAGAGTGGCTCTAGCAGTAATTCTCCATCCAAACCGTGTGGTTTGCGCACTTTACCAACCAGAATGAATACAGGCTCGCCCGAATTGGGCGAGCCTTCCTGTTTTTCTTCCCAGTTTTCAAGATCAACCAGGTTCTTAGTCATTTTGGTTCGATCACATCCAGGTTTACTGACTTTCCTTCAGCCGATGCAGCTACACGCAATAAAACACGGATAGCGTTGGCTACTTTACCACCTTTGCCGATCACGCGACCCATATCTTCCTTTGCCACCTGCAATTCAAGGTTCACCCTGCCGCCTGAAATCCGTTGTGCCACCTGAACCTGCTCAGGGTGATCTACCAGAGAACGTGCAATGTACTCGATCAATTCTTTCAAAACGGTTCCTTTCCCGGTTAAGGGTAAGCGAAGTACTAACCGGTTCTCTGATTGACGGGTCGTTTTGCTTTGGCGGTAGCAGCATCCGCGAGGACTGCTTCCAGACTCTCGCCAGCTTTCACCCGCTTGAAGCGTTCCAGTAAACCAATGCTATTGAAGATCTGAACGACGGAATCGCTGGGCTGCGCGCCTTTGCTCAGCCAATCATATACCCGGTCTTCCTTGACTTCTACAGTGGATGGGTTGGTGCGGGGATTGTAGAAACCGAGGATTTCAAGGAAGCGGCCATCACGCGGTGCTTCTTTATCCGCGGCGATGATGCGATAACTAGGCTGGGCTTTCAGCCCGACACGACGAAGACGAATGCGTACCATCTAAATATTTCTCCTGTTAAATTAACTTATTTTTACCTGAAATATAGGCCAGTGGTTGAGAGGCGCGAAAGGGGCGCTCCAGTGGTTCTACTTCAGGTTGCGAAACAGGCCGGGTAGACCACGATTGCCTGTTTTCTTCAATGTTTTCATGATGCGTTGTGTATCGCGGAACTGCTTTAGCACCTGATTGACTTGCATCACATCCGTGCCAGACCCTGCTGCTATTCGTCTGCGACGATTCGCATTCAGGATCTCAGGATTACGCCGTTCCGCACGCGTCATCGAACTGAGAATAGCTTCAGTTAATTTTAACCTATTTTCTGTTTCCTGTGGAGATACAGATTTGGCAGCTTTACCCAGGTCGCCAGGAAGCATGTCAAATATCTGGGAGATTCCTCCCAATTTTTTCATTTGCTTAAGTTGGTCTGCAAAATCATCCAATGTAAACTGACCACTCGCAAACGCAGCCGCCTGTTTTTCAACAGTATCAGAATCATATGCAGCTTCAGCTTTTTGAATTAAGCCAAGGATATCGCCCATTCCAAGGATGCGCGATGCCAGCCGATCCGGCTGGTAGGCTTCCATTGCGTCTATATTCTCGCCTGTTGAAATAAACTTCACCGGAACGCCAGTGACTTCACGGATGGAAATAGCCGCACCACCTCTGGCATCACCATCCATTTTTGTCAGAATGAGCCCGGTGATCGTGACCGCATCACGGAAACCTTCTGCAACGTGCAGCGCTTCCTGCCCGATCATCGAATCTACTACAAGCAGTGATTCCACTGGTTTTACATGAGAACTAATGGCTTTAAGTTCGGTCATCAGGGCTTCATCTAACTGAGATCTGCCGGCTGTATCGATGATCATCACACTGACGTTGGACCTTTGTGCACTGCTATATGCTTTCTTCGCAAGGTCTGGTGGTTTCACGCCCTCCAGGGAAAAAACAGGTACACCAATTCGCTCACCAAGCACCTGCAACTGGGTAATAGCTGCCGGACGATAAGGATCTGCTGCAACCAGCATTACCTGTTCACCCTGTGAGCGCAGATGGGATGCGAGTTTTGCGGATGCAGTAGTCTTGCCAGAACCTTGAAGGCCCATCAGCATGACCACGCGGGGTTTCTCACCAACTAACTTTAGTCGCTCCGGTTGGCCAAGTGTCTGAATCAATTCTTCGTGGACGATCTTGATCACCTGCTGAGCAGGGTTAAGCGCGCGTGAAACTTCTGCGCCGATCGCCCTCGCGCGGATCCGCGCGAGGAAGGTCTTCACTACACTGTAATGAACATCCGCCTCCAGCAAGGCAAGCCGAATCTCCCGCAATACCGCATCGACATCCTCTGAGGATAACTTGCCGCGTTTGCGGAGGTTGGTGAAGATCGAGTTCAGTTTTCCAGTCAGTGATTCGAACATTATTTGTCCTTGAGAAAAAGGATTCTATAATGGTAACTTGAAATGGTCAAGCGACAGGTTGAGGGAATATAATTGTATGCATTTGGAGGAAGAACATGCTGGTATATTTCGCAGTCATAATCCTTGCCTACCTGATCGGATCTATTCCCACTGCTCTGATCTATTCCCTGCGATTTTCTGGGCAGGATATTCGTACTCTGGGTGATGGAAACATGGGAGCCAGAAACACCAAACATATTTATGGATGGAGAGCTGGCATTACAGTTGCCTTAGTTGACATGCTGAAGGGAGGATCGACCATCCTGATTGCCAACCTGGCTGACTTGCCTTTTTACTGGATGATCGCCGCTGGTACCGCCGTCATCCTGGGACACGACTTCCCGATCTTTGCCCATTTCAAAGGGGGGCAGGGATTTGCCACAACAAGCGGGGTATTCATCAGTCTCTTTCCAATGCCAGGTTTGATCGCTCTTTTCCTATATTGCAGCTTATACGTCATTACCCGAAATTCAGACCTGGCTGCAGGAATTGGGATGGCATACCTGGTCGGGGTGGTTGCTTTTTTTGATCGGAATGCGTTTATTGTTGCCGCCTTGATCCTCCTGCTGGTATTGATCCCATTCAAAAAGTGGCTGGATCGTAATCGGATACGCACCAACGAAGCCGGAAAAGAACATCCGGGATAGAGTCACAATGATATAATCTGCCTAGACGATTTGCGAGAGATGCGATATTAACGCACCACCGCGAGCAAATTCGTGTTATCCCTCTTATAATACCAACTACATATTTTATTGAGGAGAGACAATGGACCCGAATAGCCTATCAACGCCTAAGACTGGTAAAAAACAGCGTGCAGCAACCCGACGGGAACGCTGGTCCTGGTATTTTTATGATTTTGGGAACTCCGCTTACGCAGCAGTCGTATTGCTGGCGGTTTATTCCGCATATTTCAAAGGCGTGGTGGTTGGTGGTGCCGAAGGGACAAGGTTATGGGGTATTTCAGTTGGGATAGCCATGTTTGTAGTCGCCATCGTCTCACCTATCCTTGGCGCACTGGCAGATTTCTCAGCATCCAAAAAGAAAATGCTTCTGGTTTTTTCGATTATCACAATCGTTTTTACAGCTCTGCTCTTTACCGTGACCAAAGGAGATGTGTTTACAGGGATGCTATTTTTCATCCTGGCAGAAATTGGTTATCGCTCGGGGCAAGTTTTTTATAATGCATTATTGCCTGAGATCGCTCATCAGCATGAAATGGGTCATGTATCCGGTACCGGTTGGGCAATCGGCTCTTTCGGCGGCATCATCTGTCTGCTGATCGTTCTGGCTTTGATTATGAAAGTAGGCGGCGACACAATCACGCGGTCCGCTTTCTTGATTACAGCAGTATTCTTTGCGATTGCCAGCACTCCGATCTTTTTATTCTTGCGGGAACGGAATAAACCCTCTCACCTCCCTGCAGGAGAAACTTATATTTCAGTCTCCCTTGGTAAGATTTGGAATACTCTTAAGAACGTTGGGCAACATCGTGATTTCGCAAAATTCCTGCTTGCATTCATCATTTTCAATTGCGGGATCATGATTACCTTGGATTATGCAGCGATCATAGGAAAAACCCTCTTCCCGGAGATGACACAGACCAATCTGATCATCTTCATGATTATCGTTCAGGTTACCAGTGTTGCTGGAGCTTTCCTTTTCGGTAACCTGGAGGATCGGATGGGTGGCCGTACCTCATTGGTTTTGGCACTCGGGGTTATGATTGCGGCAGTTGCCGGTTTATATTTCGTCAATAGTCTGACTGCATTCTACGGGATTGGCGCATTAGCCGGTTTTGCCCTAACGGGTGTACAGTCTGTCAGCCGAACAATTGTCGGTCAATTATCTCCCAAAGAAAAAGCTGCTGAATTTTTCGGGCTGTTTTCACTAACCAGTCAAATCTCCAATTTTATTGGGCCCTTGCTCTTCGGTTTGACCGTTGCCTTCATCGCATTCCGGCATATGGATGCAGGAACTGAAGCGGTCCTGGCTGACCAGCTTGGTACCCGCCAATCTGTAGGATTGATCATAGCATTCATGCTCATTGGCCTGGTGCTCCTCTTCAGTGTAAAAAAATGGAAACAAGAACCAGAAGGTAATGTTTAATCCAATGTCTATCCAAAGCCACCCTTTCAAATACCCACGGCGAAAAGCCATCCGCTGGCTTCTTAGATCTGGTATTTCCTTCGCATTTTGGATCCTGATGGATCTTAAGATAGAGGGGCTAGAGAACCTCCCCCCAAAGGGGCCTTATATCGCTATCGGAAATCATTTTCATTTTCTGGATCCATTAGCGCTGATTCGGGTGATTCCCGCTCCCATGGAATTTGTTGGTGGCTATACTACCCCCAACGCCCCCGGATGGACTGATATTTTCCGTAAGGCATGGGGGGTCCTCCTCATACGGCGTGGGGCATCCTCGCGGGACGGTTTAATGGCAGCCCAGAGCACCCTGGAACAACAGGGGATTCTGGCAATTTTCCCTGAAGGCGGCAGCTGGGCAAGTGTTCTCCGGCCCCCTCGACAGGGAACCGCACTATTGGCTATGCGCACCACCGCCCCGATACTTCCAATTGGCATCATTGGATTAACTGAAGTGTTCCCCACTTTCTCGAAAGGGCACCGGGCAAAAGTAACATTCAAGATCGGTAAACCTTTCCATCTCACCCTGGATCATTCCCAATCCATGCGTGAGCAGATGGATTCTGCCGGCCATCAGATGATGCGGAAGATCCAGGAATTGATCCCTGCTGACCAGCATGGATATTACTCATCAGACCCTGCAATTCGTGAAGCAGCAAAAGGTACAGAGATCTACCCCTGGGAAAATACATCTGAAGCGTAAATAATGCCATGTCATTGTTATTTCAGTTAAAGAAAATTTCACCAGAGCTGCGCTTATTTATTCTTGCAACGGTTCTGATTGGTTTGGGACAGAATATTTACGACACCACATTTAATAACTATATCAACGGAAAATTCACGCTAACAGGCTTTGAACGTTCCTTTCTGGAAATTCCACGTGAGCTGCCTGGTTTTCTGGTGATTTTCATCTCTGCTGCCCTCTGGTTCCTTTGCAGCCGCCGTCTGGCGGCTTTTGCTATGTTTCTGGGAGCTACAGGTGTGATCCTGGTGAGTTTTGCTGCCCCTACATTTACCTGGATATCGATCTGGTTATTCGTGTACAGCCTTGGCACCCATATCTGGCTGCCGTTATACTCATCGATCGGCATGGATCTGGCCGAGCCGGGAAAAGATGGCACAAGATTGGGGCAGATGAACTCACTTCGCAATCTGGCTGCAATCCTTGCCAGTTTTGTTGTCATGGTCGGTTTCCGGTATTTTAAATTCAGCTTCCAAGTTACATTCACGTTTACTGCCATTCTCCTCTTTACGGGTGCCATACTCTTGTTAAAAATGCCCAGACAAAAAAAGCAGGCACCCCGCGCTTTCTTCACCGTCCACCGTGAATATAATCTGTATTATTTCCTTTCTATCCTGTTCGGGGCGCGTAAGCAGATCTTTATCACCTTTGCGCCCTGGGTGCTCGTCACGATTTTTCAACAGCCTACTCAGATTATGGCAACTCTCTTTTTGATTGGGGGAATGATCGGCATCTTCTTTCAACCGTTTCTCGGCAGGATGATCGATTCGCTCGGTGAAAAGAAAGTTCTAGAAGCCGAAGCTGTTGTTCTGATTTTGATTTGTGTCGGTTACGGATTTGCGCGAATGGCGTTTGCAGAAAAAACCGCACTCTATATTACCTATGCGTGTTTCTTGATCGATCAGGCTTTAATGTCCGTAAATATGGCCAGGGCAACCTACGTCAAGAAGATTGTTTTGCGACCAGAAGATGTTCAACCCGTCCTCACTTTCTCCGTAACGATAGACCATATCTTCTCGATCGGAATCGCATTGATCGGTGGAGTTATTTGGAATAAATTCGGCTATCAGTACGTTTTTATGATTGGCGTCTTGATTGCCATGATTAATTTTATTGCCGCAGGACAGATCAGAATACCCGCAGTAATCCCCGTTCCACAAGCTTTACCTGGCGATGTTCCAGTAAACAATGATTGATCATCGTAACTTCTTCTTAGCTCTGGTGTTATTATCGCAAGAGAAATACTATTAAAGGAGATTATTATGGGAAAAGTTGCAATTGTTTGCGATAGCACTGCGAATATTCCTCAGGCTCTGGTAGATGAGTTGGATTTAACGATTGCCCCATTGGTATTGATTTGGGATAATCAAATCTTCCAGGATGGCGTCGATATTCACCCGGGTGAATTCTATTCCAAGCTTGCTAATTCAAAGAGTATGCCATCCACCTCCCAGGTTACACCTGAAACCTATAAAAAAATCTTTAAGAACCTGCTTGCTGATGGCAAAGAAGTTTTAGTGCTCACCATTTCCTCCGGTCTATCAGGCACTATGGATTCGGCTATTCAGGCGAAAGCAGAGTTCCCGGGTAAACCGATCGAGTTAGTGGATTCTTTATCCACATCGATGGCTCTCGGTTTTCCCGCATTGTTGGCTGCACGTGCCGCGAAAAAAGGGGCATCTTTAAAGGAATGCAAGCAAATTGCCGAAAAAGCCTGCACAGGCACTGGGGTATTCTTTGTTGTTGATACGCTGGATTTTCTGCACCGCGGTGGTCGCATTGGTGGTGCTGCTGCCCTGGTTGGCAACGCGTTCAACCTTAAACCTATCCTCACTGTTAATGCCGGAAAAATAGATTCCGCTGCTAAAGTTCGTACCCAGAAAAAAGCGGTTGAAAAAATGATGGATATGGTCGCAGATCGTTTAGCCGCTGCCAAATCTTGCCGTCTAAGCGTACTTCACGCCAATGCCCCCACCCAGAGTGATGAGATCATGAGTGCCCTCATCCAGAGATTCCACCCCGTGGAAACTGTATTTTCAGAAGTCAGCCCGGTAATCGGCACCCACACTGGTCCAGGTACAGTCGGAGTAGCCTTCCTGATCGAAGATTAAGGTGTTACCTGCCCGAAGCGCCTGCACCTGCAGGCGCTTTTTAATTGCCGATTTTGAGTGTATCAGATATACTCCACCTATCCTTGTTTGGAGGGTCCCATGAAGAAATTTGAAACCATTGGACTGGCAGTGCCGGAATTCTACCTGCCACGTACCGGAATAGATTTTACCCGCTGGGCTGTCATTGCCTGTGATCAGTTCACATCGGAACAGGAATATTGGGACGAGGTACAGAAGATAGTCGGCGATGCACCATCCACCTATCATATAACCTTACCCGAAGTCTATCTGGGAAAACCTCAGGAAGCAGACCGCCTTGCTTCAGTTAACTCAACGATGGATCGATACCTGGAACAGGCTATTCTTCAACCGCACGAAGGTTTTGTGTACGTTGAGAGGACTGTGGCCGGAAAAACTCGCCGCGGGCTGATGGTGTGCCTTGATCTTGAAATGTATGATTATAATAAAAATTCCACCAGTTTGATCCGGGCAACCGAAGGTACAATTCTAGATCGACTGCCACCTCGTATCAAGATCCGTGAGCATGCCAGCCTTGAATTACCACATATTCTGGTTTTGATCGATGATCCATCAGATTCTGTGATCGGTCCTTTCAGACAACAAAAAATGGAGTCAAAACCCTTATATGATTTTGACTTAATGCTAGGTAGTGGACACCTCTCCGGGTGGTTGGTGAATGATCCTACACAAATGGATCAGGTCGCAAAATCGATAGCACAGCTGGGAAACCTAGATATATACCGCAGCAAATATAACCTCCCAGATGCAAAGGATGTCTTGTTATATGCCATGGGAGATGGTAACCACTCTCTGGCGACAGCCAAAGCGATCTGGGAACGGAATAAAGCCATTGTTGGAATGGATCACCCTTCCCGTTATGCATTAGTAGAACTTGAAAATGTCCATGATGCTGGATTGGAGTTTGAACCGATCCACCGGGTTGTATTTGATATTCGAACCGACATTCAACCCGCCTTGCTGCAATATTTCGGAGAGATTATTACGATCGATTCAACCGCTAATATGACCGAGATGAAAACTCTCGTGAATGAATCTACACCTGATTGCCAACGATTCGGATTGATCACAGGAAGCAAATTACAGGTTGTTCAGCTCCATCGACCTCCATTGAACCTGCCCGTGGGAAACTTACAGATATTTCTGGATCAGTACATCAAATCCGGAGGTGCCGGGTCACTCGATTATGTCCATGGTGATGATACCGTCAGCAACCTGGGCAAGGTAGCTGGTAACGCAGGGTTATATCTCCCCGGTATGCATAAATCCGAGCTGTTCAAGACGGTCATTCTGGATGGCGCACTACCGAGGAAAACTTTCTCCATGGGAGAAGCAAAAGAAAAACGTTTCTATCTGGAAGCAAGAAAGATACGCTAATTCATGACTGCCAGAAATGGCAGCCTATTTTTTTAGAAACAGGAAATAGACTAACGCCACCACGCCAGTTCCACACAGGATGATTAGAAGAATTCCCCAGGTTTGATGGGTCGGAGGGCTAATATTTGTGTGTGGTTCCTTAGCCGCTGTTTGAGTTGAGGGAGTTACCGCCAATGTCGGCAGTATGACGGTTGACCGCGGGCGTGGTGTAAAAGTTGGTGCGAATGTCGATGTGGTTCCTATGGTCGTCGGAGATTGATCACTCCTGGCTGGCCGAATGATCAATTCCTGATCCTGCCAGATGGTACTGTCATCTTCAGACATGCCATTCAGTGTACGCAGCTCGGCTACTGTCACACCATATGCCTGGGCGATGGTAACCAGAGTTTGACCAAAAAGCACCTTATGGATCACTTCACCATTCGCTGCGGGAGTCGCTGTTGTGACACTAAAAATGTAGTTGGATAGATCTGCCGTGGCATTTGGATCTAAGGCTGCACCCGGAGAATAACTGCTTCCCTGACCTTCGACCATACATATATCCAGAACAAATACATAAGTCCCGTCGTTATTGTCTGCAACACCTGCACCGATATCGGTGTAAGGATTACCCCAACCATGGAGCATTACCTCCTGGTGAGTCCAATCGGACCATGCCCCGTATACCGCATCACCGACAGATGGTGAACTCGCCCAGGCTTCATCGCACTTAATGGATGCCCCACCACCATAACCCGCCAGGTATGCCCGCATTGTCTCGTCACTACCGTTTGCGCCAGTATGTCCGCCCTGGCCAGTCGCCACAATCCAATCAGCATGACCTTGTGCTGCCGCCATCACTCTGGAATTCGGTGTCAAAGCCCAGTATCCATTGGCTACCCGATATGCATTCACCTCAGCGATCAGGTCATATGGGCTGGGGGCAGTCAACCTGGCAGGCAGAGAGGATGCAGTTTGCGTCAGGGTTATAATTAACAGCAGGAGGAACACCGGCAATCTATTCCGCATAGCGTTTTGATTATAATGCATGAAACTACTATGGATTCTCACCGAATACATCTCTGGTCTGTATATTTAATTCCGCTGGTGGTCTTCACTCTCACTAGTTGTCAGACAAGTGCGCTGCCTGCTACGCCCACCCCGATGATTGCGTCGCAAACCATGCCCGCTCCCTCTCAGACCGTAACTACGCAGACCATGTTGCCACCCACCTCAACGCCATTTCCATGGGTAGATTTCTCGGTAAGCTCACCTCTGGCAGATATTTCACTTACAGACCTTCGAACCATCCTATCCGAACCCTTTCTCATGCCACCTCCTGGGGAGGATGGCGGGCACCATGGAACGGATTTTGCATATTACTCCCGTAGTACTCACGAAACAATGATTGGATTGCCTATTTATTCCATGCTACCCGGGGTCGTCGCCGCAACGACAGAGAAGAAAAACCCATACGGCAATCTGGTCATTGTCGAAACTAAATTGATGAATATACCACCCGAATTTCTGGTAAGCTTGCCAGTTCCAACCCACTTATCCCCATATCCTTATGATTCCAGACTGATCTACTGCAGCTCTCTAAAGCATCAGCAGTGGCAAGCAGACCCGACATCCTTATACATTTTGTACGGTCACCTGCTTGAGCCAACCTCGCTCATAGTTGGTGAGGTAGTAACTAGCGGTCAACTCATTGGGGGTGTGGGAAATACAGGTATGTCAGGGAATCCTCACCTTCACCTGGAAATGCGAATCGGTCCAGGTAACTCCAGATTTCCTTCAATGGGTTATTACGATACCTCAGCGACAACGGATGAAATGCTCGCTTACTGCGACTGGCGGGTAAGCGGTAAATATGCTTTGCTCGATCCGATGAAATGGATCGAAAGCTGGCTCACATTTTCGACTTCGGGAGGGGGATGATAAGATCGACTGACGTTCACAACCAAGGTGAAACGGAGCATAAGCCCCGGTGGAGTGCGACCATCCTCATTTGGCTTGCCGCCGGACTTATACTTATCAATATCCTTTTATTAATCTTCCAATCCCGCACATCAGACGAAGTGGAAATTGCCCTTACCCCTTCCACAACATTGGCTATCCCATTAACACCCGCACCTTCGTCCACACTTGTTCCTGCCACTAAAAGCCCGGCGATTTCTCCATCCTCAACCCCTTTAGTTTTTCAAGATGTCGATCTACCAACGCCCACATTCGATCTATTTCACGCTAGCAATCTGACGCAAGGAACAATATGGCTCTCTGTGGCTCAAAATGGCTATAGCAATCTGGCTATTTACACACCCAGGTCAGGGATGGTAATTTTTGCCCCACACCCCTGGGATGAGATAGACCCTGCCCTGAGTGAAGACGGACGATTTCTGGCATTCAGCTCAAAAAGAAATGGTTATTGGAATATTTACGTGATGGACCTGACGACCTTTTCGGTCACCCCTATCACAGATACACCAGAGTATGATGGAAACCCCACCTGGTCACCAGATGGTAAATACCTGCTGTTTGAAACGTATATTCAGAATCATTTCCGCTTGCAGTTAGCAGAATTATCAACAGGGGTGGTAAACACAAGCTGGTTGACACCAATGGATGAAAATTCATATGATGCTGATTGGTCGCCAGCGGCTGATCGGATCGTATATATTCGAGACACTACCGGCAGCGCTCAGCTGGCTTTCCTCACCCTCTCCAATGGAGTCGTCTCGGCTGAAACTAATGAAATCAATGGCGGGTACCAGCCGGCAAAACCTGCGTTCTCACCCGATGGGCAAATGCTCAGCTGGTCAGCAACTTATGAAGGCAGGCGGTGGTTGTTCACCGCAGACCTTGCCCACCCTGAATTTCCGGCATCATCACTCGGTTTGGGTGATGAACCCGCCTGGAGCCCAGATGGTTTTTCCATCCTTGGAAATATCCAAGAGAGCAATACCTCCTTTTTATGCGGGTATTATCTGGTTGATGGCAATTTGCTTTTTCCACCAATCGCTTCACGAGGTACGATCCACGGAATCGAATGGGGTCAAGGTGAGAATTCAGAACGATTACTGGAATTTACCTCGCGCAATGCTGCTCTTCCACCGGTATCCAACATGGTGCTGACCCCAGTCGCACAAACAAATCGATACAATTTGTCACCATTGACCGGGCTAAATCTGGAGTATCCCTATCTGCATGACGCTATTGATGAATCGTTCACCGCACTGCGCAAACGGCTCTCCACTGAAGCCGGGTGGGATATTTTCGCAAGTCTTCAGGCTGCTTTCCTTCCGGTATCGCAACCTCCTGAAGCAGCCAGTGAGTGGGACTGGCTATATACAGGGAGAGCTATCTTGCTGAATCGCCTCCCCCTGGAAGTGGGATGGATGGTTCTCTCTCGTGAAAATATCAATGACCTGACCTACTGGCGAGTTTTCCTGCGACCGATTACCCAGGATGGCTCGATGGGGACACCGGTTCATGCGCAAGCTTGGGACTTATACACCCGGTACCATGCCAACCCTGGTGCATATGAACATGGTGGAGAACCAGCATCCACGCCGCTGGAGGGTTACTGGCTGGATTTGACCGAAATTGCCAATCGTTATGGATGGCAGCGTCTGAGTGCATTACCAGAATGGATCAACTACCTGCCTGCTTCGCGGTTTGGGGTTTTCGTGAATGCCCCCGGACTTTCCTGGGCTGAAGCGATGATGGAACTCTACCCTTCTTCTATCATCCCTCAGGTTACCGCGCAATCTATCAAGACGTCGATCCCCACCCTGATTAAAACCAATGCTGGACCTCAACCCACGATTCACCCAACCTGGACACCCTCTCCGTGAAAATCATTCGATTCATTGGTTGCTTTTTCCTTTGCCTGTTTGTACTGACAGCCGCCCTGCCAAGGCTGACTGTCAATGCATCCAATTTTCCTTTGAATACTTCAACTCCTGACAGGCTGGTCACCCCGTCACCCACCTTCGCAATGGATCCGGTAGATACTGTTAACTTATCTTTTCCGACACCCGCTGCCTTACCCATATCTGCATGGCGACCACCCTTATACCCTGTTCCCTGGGCTTTGGAACCGTTTGATCACTTCCTCTTCCAACGGCCGATTGCCGCGGATGAAGTCAACTGGCCACTGCCGGATTATCGCTACGGTGGTGTTTACTTTGGGCCAAGCATTGTCCATACCGGTATCGATATCGACGCAAAAACCGGTGCACCAGTTCTAGCCGCCGGTAATGGTGAAGTGGTGTGGGCTGGTTATGGCTTGTTCTCCAGTGAAGGGAATCGGTCGGATCCATATGGAATGGCAATCGCCATCCGACACGATTTTGGCTATCAGGGAAAGGAATTATTCACCGTCTACGCCCATCTAAGTGCAATCGATATTCAGAAAGGTGATGTAGTTACTGCCGGGCAGCAGATCGGCCAGGTGGGAGAAACCGGGAACGTGACCGGCCCTCACCTGCACTTTGAAGTTCGTCTGGGTGAAAACAGTTTCTTTGCTACCCGTAACCCTGAACTGTGGATTGCCCCTCCCTCTGGATGGGGGGTGCTAAGTGGAAAGATCACGGATGATCATGGTAAACCACTTACCCATGTCAACCTGACTGTGCAAGCCAGAGATTCTAAGCATGAATGGTCCGTCCGAACTTATGGTGCAGTATCGGTAAATCCGGATGACCAACTCGATGAAAACTTTGTCCTTAGTGATTTGCCACCAGGAAAATACAGTGTGTTCTACAGATTTAACGATCATGATCTCCAATGTATGTTTACCATTGAGCCGGGTCGGATAACGTATATCCGTATGACTGGTACTAGAGGCTTTACAGTGGGTACTCCGACAGCCGTTTTTACCCCGGCACCGGCATTTGTTTCGCCTTGACCAATGGAACGCATGTGCTATAATTGAATCGTAGGAACCGCCAAGAAGAGGAGAAAAGATGGCAAAAAAGACCGCGCAAACCATGAACGCCTCGAGCAATATGGAGGATGGCAAAAAAGCTGTTCTCGATAGAGCCCTTTCAGATATTGTAAAACGCTACGGAGAAGGTTCCATTATGCGTTTGGGGGAAGCCCACCAGATGACGGTCGAGTCCATCCCCACAGGTTCTTTGTCGTTGGACATCGCCCTTGGTATTGGAGGTATCCCCCGCGGACGAATCACTGAAATCTTTGGGCCGGAATCATCCGGTAAAACCACTGTCTGCCAACATATTGTTGCTGAGGCGCAGCGTCTCGGTGGAACTGCAGCTTATGTGGATATGGAACACGCCCTGGATCCAGCTTATGCGTTGAAATGTGGCGTGAATGTGGAGAGTTTGCTAATCTCCCAGCCCGATACTGGTGAACAGGCACTCGAAATAGCCGAAACCCTGGTACGCTCAGGCGCCGTGGATATCGTAGTGATCGACTCGGTCGCCGCATTGGTTCCACGGGCAGAAATTGAGGGGGATATGGGGGATGCCAGCATGGGTATGCAGGCACGGCTAATGTCACAGGCTCTGCGTAAACTCTCCGGTGTGATCAACCAAACAAAGACTGCGGTAGTATTTACCAACCAATTGCGGCAAAAGATCGGAATTATGTTTGGCAACCCGGAAACAACACCAGGCGGATTGGCTTTGAAGTTTTACGCGTCAGTCCGACTTGATACGCGCCGTATCCAGTCCATCAAATCTGGTGCTGAGATTACCGGTAGCCGAATTCGGGTGCGCGTCGTAAAAAATAAGGTGGCTGCTCCCTTCAGAACAGCAGAATTTGATATTATGTACAACGAAGGTATCTCTAAAGTCGGGGATATTATTGATCTAGCTACTCAACTGGAAATCATCCAGAAACGCGGCGCCTTCTTCTCTTATGGTGATGTCCGCCTTGGCCAGGGCCGTGAAAACGCCAAAGAGTTTCTGAGCCAGAATAAAGAGCTTTGTGCAGAGATCGATATTGCTGTACGAGAACGCGCGCTGGGTGGTGAACTACCTCTACCATTCAGCACAGATAGTGATCATGGAGATGAGGAAGAAGAATAACTACACGATGCACATGCGAGTGGGTCTGCTCGCAGGGATCATCTCCCTGATGCTATTGGCTGGATGCAGTAATAATCCGCCAGATGATACCGATTTCTTTTATGCTGCCACGCTCGTTCCATCTATTACTCCGGTTACCAGCTTAAGTACACCCGCCGCACCATCAGAGTGTACTGACAACCTGAACTTCATGGAGGATATCACTCTGCCAGATGGATCCACCATCAAACCTGGAACACCTTTGGATAAGCGCTGGCAAGTAAAAAATACCGGCACATGCCCCTGGACAGAGCAATACTCTCTCCGCCGGACATCAGGAGCCGCTCTTGGAGGTACGGAAAGATCACCCCTAAGGGTGGTCGAACCGGGAAGTATCGGAGTTCTCCAACTGGAACTCACAGCTCCCGCGGAGGCAGGCAATTACCGCACATCCTGGCGAGCCTACAACGATAAAGGTTTGCCATTCGGCGATCCCATTTATATTGATATCATTGTTCAATAAAAAAACGCCGTGGAGAATATCCACGGCGTTTTTCAATATTAGTAATGATTTACGTGCCTTCTTCCCAGGAGTTTAGGTACTTCACCTGTTCTTCAGTCAGTGTATCGATCTTGACCCCCATGGCTTCAAGTTTTAGGCGGGCAATCTCACGATCGATAACTTCCGGTACAGAGTAGACTTTCTTCTGAAGGGTGGTAGCATTTTTTACCATATACTCCGCAGAGAGTGCCTGATTCGCAAATGACATATCCATCACACTGGCAGGGTGCCCTTCAGCGGAAGCCAGATTGATCAATCGGCCTTCTCCTAAAATATGCAGCTGGCGGCCATCACTGGTGACATACCGGTCCACAAATGGACGCACAAGGCTTTTGGATGTAGACATCGCTTCCAGCGCAGGGATATTGATTTCGACATTAAAATGGCCTGAATTGGCGATGATAGCGCCATCTTTCATCACTTCAAAGTGCTTGCCATCAATGACATTCAGATCTCCAGTGACGGTGCAGAAAATGTCTCCAATCCTGGCTGCGTCCATCATGGGCATGACCCGGAAACCATCCATCACAGCTTCGAGTGCCACCAGTGGATCGATTTCTGTGACTACAACATTGGCACCCATCCCCCGGGCGCGTTGAGCGAGTCCGCGACCGCACCAGCCGTATCCAGCGACGATGAACACTTTTCCCGCTAAAAGCATATTGGTCGCACGGACGATCCCATCAATTGTGGATTGGCCGGTACCGTAGCGGTTATCAAAGAAATGCTTGGTCATGGCATCATTCACCGCGATGATAGGGAAGTTCAAAACACCATCTGCTGCCATTGCTCGCAGTCGAATCACGCCGGTTGTGGTTTCTTCTGTTCCACCAACCACACCAGGTAACAACTCACGCCGATCCTTGCCGAGGGTGCTAACAAGATCTGCGCCATCGTCCATAGTGATATGTGGTTTATGATCCAGAGCTGCATGCAGGTGTTTATAGTACGTAACATTGTCCTCACCCTTGATGGCGTAAACCGGGATCTCGTCACGGGTAACCAATGAAGCAGCTACATCATCCTGTGTGGACAGAGGATTGGAAGCCGTCAGTACGACATCCGCGCCACCTGCCTGAAGTGTTCGCATCAGGTTGGCGGTTTCAGCTGTCACATGCAGGCAAGCCGACATGCGAATTCCTTTGAATGGCTTCTCTTTACTAAACCGGGCTGCGATCTGACGAAGAACAGGCATTTCGCGTTCTGCCCAGTCGATCCGGCGATTACCGCCTTCTGCAAGGCTCATATCTTTTACATCAGCTTTTGACATTTTCTCTCCAATCATTATATTATTTCAAAAGGCAATCCAGTTGTCCATCATCATTAAAAACGGTTCGATACCGGGCAACAAATTCACTGGGGGTATAAAAATGGTTCTGTGGACCTCTTTGCTCCAGGCAGTAGGCTGCAGCTAAGGACCCCATCTGACCGCAGGTGACCCAATCCAAGCCGCAGCGATAACCAGTTAAGAAACCACCGCGGAAGGCATCGCCTACGCCGGTCGGGTCAACGATCTTATCTGTCGGGAAGGCTTCGATGGCATGCTCAGAATCACCACAATAAACAACAGCCCCTTTCGCTCCCAGAGTCACAACCATGAAACGAACATGGGCTAAGATATCTTCTTTGCTTAGTCCGGTGGCGCGAAGCAAGAGCTCAAATTCATATTCATTTACAAAAAGAGACTCCGCTCCAAGAACACCTTCTCTGAGTACCGTTCCATCCAAACGGACGATTTGCTGACTCGGGTCATACAGGTAAGGGATTTTTGCTGCTTGACACTCCAGCGGGTAATCATGCATCGCTTCTGGTGAGTTGGGAGAGATAATGACGAGATCTGGTTTACTACCTGGTAACTCGGCAATTTTTAATTCGGAGGCATGAGACATGGCTCCGGCATAAAAACTTGCAATCTGTGCATTCGCCAGATCTGTGTTGGCGAAGAAAGAGGCTGTATAAGTACCGGGTATGACTTTAACCCCGGTCGTATCAATCTTGTTCTCTTCCAGCCAGGTGCGGTAATCTGAGAAATCTTCGCCAACTGTCGCCAGAAGAATGGGTGTTGCTCCCAAAAGAGCCAGCGTGTAGGCAATATTCGGGGCTACACCTCCGCGCTGCTTGACCATAGCATCCACCAAAAAAGACAAGCTGATGCTTTCCAGCCTGTCGGGTAGAATGTGATCCTTGAAATAGCCGGGGAAAGACATTAAATAATCATACGCCACAGAACCGGTGCAGACTATTTTCATAAAGTGGGTTGCTCCCTTCAAAGCCGGATAACATAACATTAAAATACGCCTCTCACTGAAGGCGCTGCCAAAATAGTATACTCTGAGCAGCGTCTCTTGTAAAGGCACCTACATGACGGAGGATCCACTTGCTCGCTCAGGTTGACGAATGCACTCCGCAAAGGTATGATGAGGGTGTCAGGCTGGTCGGATGAGCGCGGCCCCTTTGGGGTCGAGGAAAGTCCGCACTCCGTAGGGCAGAATGCCGGATAACTTCCGGAACCGCGAGTTGTAAGACGAAGCGGTTGGATAGGGCCACAGAAACAAACTACCCGGGAGATCCGCAAGGATTGACCGGGTAAAGGTGAAAAGGTGGTGTAAGAGACCACCGGCGTGTGCAGCAATGCTCACGGCCAGGTAACCCCCATTCGGAGCAAGGTCAAGCAGGGACGAGAGATTGCCCGTTTCATAGAGTCCCGGGTAGACCGCACGATCGTCGCAGTAATGTGACGGCTAGAGAGATGCTCATTCAGGAAGGCGTCGTCCCATGGGATACCCGTTTTCCGGACAGAACGCGGCTTACAGGCTGGCCTGATTTTTTTCTTTTACCGTTCAGATTTTTTCACCATACTCTCAAGTATATCGGTGGTTAATGACTTCGGTCTTTCCAATGGTTTACCCATAGCTCTAGACCAGACCACATGGGTAGTTATCCCCAATATCCGGCTGAAACCAAAAAGCACAGTGTAGAAATCCGTTTCAGTGACTCCGAAATGATGTTGGAGTGTGCCGTTGATCGCATCCACGTTGGGCCATGGATTCTTTACTTTGGCAGATTCAGTCAGGATACCTGGTAATATCTTATAGATCCTGTCAACCAGCTGGAACAGCGGATCATCGATCAGATGTTTTAGAGCGAATTCCCGCTGCGCGGTGAATCGCGGATCAGTGACCCGCAAAACTGCATGCCCGTAACCCGGTATCACTCTTCCGCTGGCAAGAAATTCTTTCAGATAGCTCCGCAGCTGTTCTTCTGTTGGCAAACCATTAAATTGGCTTTCCACATCCTGCAGCCAGCGTAAGCATTCCTGATTTGCTAGCCCATGCAGCGGCCCGGCAAGACCATTCATTCCAGCAGAGCAGGAAAGGTAAATATCAGAAAGGGCTGATCCCACCAGATGGCTGGCATGCGCAGAAACATTGGCGCCTTCATGATCTGAGTGAAGAACAACAAAAAGGCGCATCAGGTCCATATACGCAGGGTCATTCTTTCCGATCATATAAGCAAAATTCGCGCTCCAATCTAATTTCGGGTTGGGTTGCACAAAGATCCCATTGCGATATTTCAGATTGTAAATATTTGCCACAATCGTCGGCAGTTTTGCGATCAGGTTCAGGCTGTCTTCCAGGTAGTACCCCCAGTAATCCGCCTTATCGATGCCATAATAAAATCGCCTGGCAAAAACCGACTCGCTCTGCAAAGCTAAAATAGCTTGTGAAAATAGCGTCATCGGATGGGTATAAGCAGGCATAGGATGCAGAGACTTAAAAACATGTTCAGGAACATTGCTTCTCACCTTCCATTCCACTTCTACCTGCTCAGCTTCTTGCCGGGTAGGTAACTCTCCTGTCATTAATAGATAGAACAGGCCTCCTGCCAACGGGAAATCCCCTTTATCAGATTTCGGCAACTTCTCTAAAACTTCTGCAACGGTATACCCTCGTAGACGTAATCCCTCCTGGGGATCTACATACGAAACATCCGTCACATGGATGGGAACCCCACGGATCCCCCCATAGATCTGTTCAACGGTTACATCAGCGATTGAATAGTTTCCATGCTCCTGGATTAAGTGCTGCATCCTTGTTCGTTCGTCTGCCAATTTCGATGCGATCCGATGCTCGATATTCATGATACCTTCCTTGATCCCGTTGAATTAATTGCCGGAAAATATCCCATCTCTTTCGAGATGACAGATCCGGCTTGAACCACCAGGCGAGCGTATGTTTCGATCAGCTCCGCTGAAAAACGTTGGGAGGGTCCCGAAATAGTGATTGCGCCAATGAGCTCCCCGCCATTAAATATCGGGGCAGCAACACCTGAGGCATCTGCAATCCATTCACCATGCGAGAATGCGTAGCCCCTGCTGCGAATCAGTTCCAACTCTTTTCTGAGCAAAACTTTGTCTGTTATGGTTCGATCTGTAAATACCTGCAGGTCTCGATTCATAAAAACTTCTTCCTGCTCAGCCGGGGAAAGATATGCCAACATCACCTTGCCTGCAGATCCAGCATGAAGAGGTAACCGCAGCCCCAATCGTGCGACAATGCGAACATTTTGCGGTGATTCCAATCGTTCTACGCATACCCTCTCAAAACCATCTCGTAGATACAGGCTGATCGTCTCACGGGTGTCTGAAAGCAAATCTACCATGACGGGCAATGCAACCGAACGGACATCTAATGAACTGAGAAAAACTCCAGCCCAGTTAAGCAACCGCATTCCCAGGGCATATTCTTTGGTAGCAGGGTCCTGTCGAAGGATCTGTTGGTCCTTCATTCTCTGCAACAGCCTTCCTGTTGTGCTGCTGGAATAACCCGTGACACGGGCTATTTCCCTCACCCCGATCTGCGGTGTTTCCTGGGTAAAGCAATCCAGGATTACGCACATGCGGTGCAATACTCCCGTATCATGATCAAGTTTATTATCCATCCTATGTCCCATTATTGTAGACAGTGTCCCATATTGTGATGTATAATAGTTTACACAATTCAGTTATTTCTGTCAACCAGGAACTTAAGAGGTTAGCATGACAATCCTACCGGACCCAAACGCCCTACACGCTATCACTTATACTTCAGGCAAGCTTCAGGTGCCTTTCCAGCCAGTGATCCCATACATCGAAGGGGATGGCATTGGTCCGGAGATATGGAAATCCACAAAACAGGTAATCGATCATGCTATCGATCTGGCATATCAGGAAAAAAAACAGATCCTATGGAAGGAAGTACTTGCTGGAGAAAAATCCTTTCAGTTGACTGGCTCCTGGCTTCCGCAGGAAACGATCACCGCTTTTAAGAACTACCTGGTAGGGATTAAAAGCCCATTGACAACACCTGTTGGGCAGGGTAGGCGCTCCCTGAACGTCGCTCTGCGGATCGAATTGGATCTGTACACCAACCTACGGCCGATACGTTACTTGGCTGGAGCGCCTTCTCCCTTAATAAACCCTGCCGGCATCGATATTGTCCTCTTCCGGGAAAACACCGAAGATGTATATACCGGGATAGAATTTGAAAATGGCAGCAAAGACACCGCGGATGTACTGAACTTTCTTGCCACGCATTTCCCCGATAGATATCAAAAGATCCGCTTCCCGAATACTACTGCTCTCGGGTTCAAACCTGTTTCCCGTGAAGGATCTGAGCGCATTTTGCGCTGTGCCATCCAATGGGCACTTTACAACCATCGCTCCAGACTTACCATTGTTCACAAGGGAAATATCATGAAGTTTACAGAAGGGGCCTTCCTGAAATGGGGGTACGATCTCGCTGAGCAAGAGTTTTCTGCGCATTGCTTCACAATGCGCCAATGGCAACAGATCGCTGAAAATAATGGTGAATTGGCTGCCAATCAAAAGAAAGATGAAGCGCGTAAAAACGGTCTACTTATCATTGATTCTATGATCGTGGATGCTGCGTTTGAATACGCTATCACTCAACCGCAAAACTTTGATGTGTTAGTCACAACCAACCTGAATGGGGATTACCTATCCGATGCCCTGGCCGCTCTTGTCGGTGGATTGGGTATTGCCCCTGGAGCCAATATAAATTTCAATACCGGACATGCCATTTTTGAAGCTGCGCATGGTACCGCACCAGATATTGCGGGAAAAGAATTATCGAATCCATCTTCCCTAATCCTTACATCGGTTCTTCTTTTACGTTACATCGGTTGGAATGAAGCCGCAAATCTGATTGAAAACGGTTTGAAGAAAACCCTTGCCTGCCACATTGTCACACCGGATTTTGCAGCCCGCTTGCATGGGTCCACACAGGTAGCCACTTCGGCCTTTGCGGGTGAGATCATTCAGCGCATGTAATGGGAGAGTTTTCATGACGATAACCCTAACATCATCCAGCTTCAGAATAGGTCGGAGGGAGTATGCATATATTCCCATCTCACAAGCATTACCAAATTCAGAAGATATCCAAAAACTTCCTTATTCGATCCGCATCCTGCTGGAAAGCGCATTACGCCAAACTTTTCTAAAAAAGCTAGATCCGTCTGATCTGCTGCAGTGTGCCCATTGGAAGGCAGGGGATACAACCCATGGAACCTGTTCTTTCTCACCCGCCCGCATCCTGTTGCAAGACCTGACCGGGGTGCCACTGGTAGTTGATCTGGCCTCTCTACGCTCTGCTGCAGTGCGGGCAGGTAAAAACCCAGCCACCATCCACCCAGTCATTCCAGTGGATCTAGTAATCGATCATTCAATCCAGGTGGATCATTCTGCGTCTTCAGGTGCTTTTGAAATGAATACCCATTTGGAATACTCCCGGAATGCAGAACGATACCAGTTCTTAAAATGGGCTCAGTCGTCTTTCAAGGGTTTTCGTGTCATACCCCCGGCTTCAGGTATTGTCCATCAGGTCAATCTGGAATATTTATCACCCGTAGTGCAGACATCCGAAATTCAAGGCAAAACCTGGGCGTATCCGGATAGTGTTTATGGAACCGATTCGCATACACCCATGGTCAGTGGAATGGGTGTTCTGGCATGGGGCGTAGGTGGAATCGAAGCTACTGCAGCCATGCTGGGTCAACCGAATGAAATCACCCTACCCGATGTAGTGGGTGTTCATATCACCGGTGCTTTGCGTGAAGGCTGTACCCCAACCGATGCTGTCCTTACCCTTACCCACCTGCTGCGTAGCGTGGGAGTTGTTGATAAAATTGTCGAGTTTTATGGATGTGGCCTTGATTCACTCAACGTACCTGACCGCGCTATGCTTGCAAACATGGCCCCAGAATATGGTGCCACGACTGGTTTCTTCCCTGTCGATCAACAAGTGCTCGAATACCTGCTCCTTACAGGTCGCGACACTCACCTAGTCAACCTGATAGAAAAATACATGAAAACACAGGGTCTCTTCCGTGAGGTGAACAGCATTGTCCCAGAATATTCAACAGCTGTGGGATTTGATCTGGCAGAAGTCTTACCTTCTCTGGCGGGACCCCGTCGTCCGCAGGATCTGATCTCTCTGGATCATATCGCCTCTAGTTTCAAGAAGATTTTACAAGCCCCAAAAGATCGCCAGGGATATGAGATTCCTAATACTGCGGTGGATTTAATCGGGAAACCCTCAACTGAAGCAGGTGAACAACCTCTTAATCACGGTTCTATTGTGCTTGCCGCAATCACATCCTGTACCAATACTTCCAACCCAACCGGGTTAATTTACGCAGGATTACTGGCAAAGAAAGCCGTTGAGCTTGGATTACGCCCACGGGATTCGGTAAAAACCAGTTTCGCACCCGGGTCACGCGCTGTTGTTCGTTATCTTGAAGAAGCAGGTTTACTTGTAAATCTTGAAGAATTAGGTTTCCATGTCGTCGGTTTTGGCTGCACGACCTGTATAGGTAACTCAGGCCCCCTGAATCCTGAGGTTGAGGAAACCATCCGAAGTAATAAACTAATTACTGTTGCTGTGATATCCGGAAACCGGAACTTTGAAGGTCGCGTGCATCCACTTGTTCAAGCTAATTATCTGGCGTCTCCAGCGCTGGTGATAGCCTATGCCCTCGCCGGCAATATCTGCATAGATCTACTTACAGAACCATTGGGGTTTTCCAAGAATAAACTGCCCGTTTTTTTACGCGATGTCTGGCCTAAAAAGGAGGAAGTAGAAGCCCTCATCCAGCGTGTGATGAAACGTGGTATCTATACAGATAGCTATGCGCATATTTTGGATGGAGATTCTTCCTGGCAAAACATCCCTTCTTCGAAAGAACTGGTATACCCCTGGAACCATGAATCTACTTATATTCGCGAAGCCCCCTTCGCAGATCTGCAACCGACCCCCATTGGCTCCTCATACCTACGCATCCTGGCTATCCTTGGAGATTCAATAACCACGGACCATATATCCCCTGCCGGTTTCATTTCCACAAATTCGCCAGCGGCAAATTATCTGAGAGAGAAAGGGATTCCGATTGTGGAGTTCAATACGTATGGAAGTCGCCGTGGAAATCATGAGGTCATGGCCCGTGCTGCATTTGCGAATCCACGCATAAAGAATGCCATGGTCGAAGGTCTCGATGGCCCGATGACTCTTCTCATGCCGGATGGCGAAAAGATGGATCTATACTCAGCTGCCCGGCGGTACCAGTCCGAAGGGATTGGAACTGTGATCTTTGCCGGCAAGGAATATGGTACTGGTTCTAGCCGTGATTGGGCAGCAAAAGGCCCTTTATTACTGGGTATTCAGGCGGTCATAGCATGCTCTTTTGAAAGGATTCATCGTGCCAATTTGATTGGTATGGGTATTTTACCGCTGAGTTTTCAGACAAGTGAATCCGCCAGCACCCTGGGACTGGATGGAAGCGAAAGATTGTTTTTCCCTGACCTAGCCGATATGAAAATAGAAACATCTTTAATGATTGTTGCAATCAAACCAGATGGCAAAGAGATTCGTTTTAATGTTGATATCGAGCTGAAATCTCAGGCGGAATATGAATTATGGAAAGCCGGAGGAATCCTGCGAAAATTCAAAAAGGTGAATATTGATCCTGTATAGCCTTCATTTTGACAGAAGCCTTCAGATCGTTATAATCCAATTATGCTTAATGATGAATTGGTAATTGACACTACCTGCATGTGTAAACGGCGGGATGACTCCTGCCGGTATACTTACCTGTTCCAATAAATCCCCGGCAAATCATCCCGCTTCAATTTCATACGAGCTTGCTTCAAGCCCGCATTTATTGGTCTATATTCATGGGTCTATGATTGAAACAGGAGATGAGGATGAAAATCGCTAATAATGTAACCGATTTGATTGGAAATACACCACTGGTTCGCCTTAACCGTGTTGTTGGAGATTCACAAGTTGAAATTTTAGCCAAACTGGAATACCAGAACCCTGCACACAGCGTGAAAGACCGAATTGGTTTTGCCATGATCACTGCGGCAGAGCAGGCAGGGCAGATTAAACCGAATACCGTGATCGTTGAACCAACCAGTGGTAACACCGGAATCGCAATTGCCATGGTAAGCGCTGCTCGCGGTTATCGCTGCATACTGGTAATGCCGGATACAATGAGCCGGGAGCGGCGAATGCTGCTGCGAGCATACGGCGCGGAGCTTGTATTGTCACCTGGTTCAGAAGGAATGCCTGGCGCAATTAAAAAAGCCGAGGAACTAGCTGCACAGAACTCCAATTATCTGATCTTGCAGCAATTCAATAATCCCGCCAACCCAGCCATCCACCGTTCCACGACTGCCGAAGAGATTTGGCGTGATACAGATGGTAAAGTAGATATTCTGGTTGCCGGTGTGGGAACGGGCGGTACGATCACAGGGGTAGGTGAAGTTTTAAAAAATCGAAACCCAAAATTTCAAGTTGTGGCTGTGGAACCGGATGCTTCGGCAATTCTATCCGGAGAAGCCAGGGGGGCTCACAAGATACAGGGAATTGGTGCTGGTTTTGTGCCCTCCATTTTGAACACCCACATATATGATGAAGTCATACGAGTAAAGGATGATGAGGCATTTGTTATGGCGCGACGGCTCGCTTGCGAAGAAGGTCTACTCGTCGGTATCTCCTCTGGAGCTGCCGTTTGGGCTGCCTTATTAGTAGCCAGTCGTCCACAAAATGCCGGAAAACGTTTGGTCGTGATCATACCTTCTTTCGGTGAACGGTATTTAAGCACACCTCTATACGCTAATCTGGCAGACTGACAGGAAAAACCATGTTTCAATGGATGAGAGAAGATATCCGCTCGATATTTGACCGGGATCCAGCAGCCCGAAGTTTTTTAGAAGTTCTCTTTTGTTACCCCGGATTGCACGCGATCTGGGGTCACCGGCTTACCCACTGGCTCTGGGGAAAAGGCTTTAAACTTTTAGCTCGTTGGTTTTCCCAACAGACCCGCAACCTCACAGGTATCGAGATCCACCCAGGCGCGAGTATCGGCAGACGATTCTTTATTGATCACGGCATGGGCGTCGTCATTGGGGAGACTGCTGAGATCGGGCAGGATGTGACACTGTACCACGGAGTAACCCTTGGCGGGGTCAGTACCCATAAAGGGAAGCGCCACCCCACACTGAAAGATGGCGTCGTGGTTGGTGCAGGAGCCAAAGTCCTCGGCGCGATCATTATTGGTGAGGATAGTCGAATCGGTGCCAATGCCGTGGTAGTGAGATCTGTGCCACCTCAATCAGTTGTTGTAGGAATCCCGGGGCAAATCGTTACCCGCAACCACCCACTTCACCACGAGCAACCACATGCCGACCTGGATCATAATATCTTGCCTGATCTGATCGGAGTTACGATCAAGAACCTACTAGATAGGATGCAACAGGTAGAGGATCGGGTAAACGTTCAAACCATGGATTCCAAGCTACGAATGTCTACAGATGGCAGCTGGTCCTCGACAGAATTTGATTTATAACATTAATTTTTTTTCCGAATAGACGACAAAGCTGCGATTAAACCGGCTTTGTTCTTTTAATAATTGGGTATTGAAAATTTATATATGGATTAATACAATATATGTAGCATTTACTGTCTCATCGATAAACCCTTCCCTTTCACATCCGGCAATAGATGCTGGCTACCGAAAGTTTTATTGGTTTTTTTTATTGGAGGAAGGTATGAACGAACAATCAAAAAGCATTTTGGGTTCATTTTTTCGAGCTGCATTTCAGCATACAAAACAGGTCATCAAGTATCCTGTCACATGGATGATCATTGCGTCTACCCCGGTGATCGTTCTTGCCTTTCTATTGATGAGTACCAGACCAGTTGTCGCGGTGGATTCTGAATCATCCCGATTGCGGAATTATACAACCCAGAACCTATCAGCGGTTCCAGTCCTTTTCAGGTATGCCTCTCAAGATACCACCGACACCGACCAGGATGGGATCACAGATTCTATGGAAGCTTATATCGCCACAACATACGCTCCCCAGTTGAGATTTGATGAAGGGGAGCAAGAAAACGTCTCTCAGACTGTCATCCCACTTTATCAAGTCTCCCCATTGAGACATCATTCCGGGCAGGATGGTGCCATGCTCGTTTTTACCTTTCTGTATGACAATGATAATGGGGCAGAATTTGATCAGGATTGGTCAATTGGAAACCTCTGGGGAAGTGCCTGCTCGCTGGCAATGGATCCTTTTGACCAGTTCTTTGGAACTCATTGTGGAGATACCGAAACCATCTACTTTTTTATTTCCTCATATAATAATTGGTCCTCTACATATCTCCAATCGATCTACTGGAAGAGACATTATGACGCAGTTTATGAAACAAGTTCAGATGTCGTAGAGTATGTGGATTTCACAAATTCTGGCAACCGTACACATCCTGTAATCTATGTTTCTGAAGACAAACACGGGATGTACGCAACCCATGATGATTGTGAGGATTATAAAACCGATGTTTTATGGGAAAAAGCAGACATCCCCTGTTGGCCAAAAATGGAAGATTGCAGTGACGGAATAACCATGAATATCACCTACCTTCCAGCCAGATGGAATGTTGGTGAGTCTCGTTACGAGAACACCATGAATACCACCGCGCTTGAAGGCACTCATTATCAAGGCTATAACCCATGGGAAAATATTCCTTTCGCTGGACGAACAGATTACGAAAAGTTTTGCAGTGAACTGGGCGGCGGACTTGGGGGAAAGTGGTGCGGATCAGCTTTCGCCGGCGATGGGCATCCATGTAGTGGATATAACTGGTGGGGAAAAACAAACCAGGGATCTTGCATGAATTACAACACCGACAGGTATGGGTCTGATTATCGCTCCATAGAAATGTCATATCCAGATCCAGTTTTCTGCCGTCAACAATGTGAAGGGGATCCGGCTTGTGTGTCATTCTCCTACGTCCGTCCGGGAATTCAGGGCGATAAAGCTCGCTGTTACTTAAAAAATACAGCGCCAACCCCGTATTTGAACCTATGCTGTATTTCTGGGCTCAAAAGCGAGTGTGTAGATACGGGTTACTAACCAGCTTCTTCTTTAACAGGAAAGCAACCCCGTTGATCGGGGTTGCTTTGTCTATGTATTTACTTTTAGGTATAATATCAGTCAAGGTACTCAATAAATAACTATGTCTCCTCGTAGACCCTCCCCCCTGACTGTTGAATTTATTTTACTGGGATTGCTGATTGAAAAACCAGCTCATGGTTACGATCTATACCAGCGCCTATCCCAACTCCCGGGGATATCTGAGATCTGGCAGGTAAAACAAGCTATGTTGTACGCCATGTTAGAAAAGTTGGAAAATGCCGGATTGATCAGCTCAGAGGTAGTTTCCAACGGTTCCATCGTATCCCGCCGGGAATACTCGGCAACACCAGAGGGCGTCTCGGCTTTTGATATATGGCGAAGATTGCCGGTAGACCATCCACGAGAACTGCGCCAGGAGTTTCTTGCCAGGTTATACTTTTCACAGCGAAAGGGAGAAGGCGCGGTTACGACGCTGTGCGCGGCGCAACTGGTCAATTGCCAGCAGTGGTTATCAGATCTCCCTGTCAGTGATACTTCCCCAACAGCTTTCACATCATTCCTGATCGACTATCGTCGTCGCACCATCGAAACAGCGATCTCCTGGTTAGAGCATATTTCCAAGGTGATGAACTGATGGATTCCAAGAATCGTCACCATGCCCGGGAATACTGGAAAATCAGCCTACTTCCGTATTTATTCTTCTTGCTTATCCCGATTCTCGCCTTATTCACCCGGAATGACTGGCGGGCATTCCCGGCGAATCTGCAAGATCCGGTAATCCACCGGGCTATTCTGCTATCATTACGAACCAGTCTGGTTGCTGTACTAGTCACCTTGGTTATCGGTATGCCAGTGGCTTACTACCTCTCACACCGGCGTTACAGCTACCACCGACTCATTGATATTCTGGTTGACCTGCCTACCGTCCTTCCACCCGCAGTAGCCGGTGTTGCCTTATTAATGGCTTTTGGAAGAAAAGGATTGGTTGGTATCTGGTTAACAAAAATTGGTATACAGATACCTTTTACTGAAACCGCTGTGGTGATGGCCCAGGTGTTCATAGCTGCTCCTCTGTTTATTAAAGCCGCTGCAATCGGTTTTGCAGATGTTGATTGTGAGCTAAAAAAAGCTGCCGCGTTGGATGGAGCGAATCGTTGGCAGGTATTTCGGCACATAATTCTGCCTATATCGCTGAACGCAATATTTAGTGGAGCAGCCCTAACCTGGGCACGCGCTCTGGGTGAATTTGGAGCAACGTTAATCTTCGCAGGGAACTTCCCCGGCCGCACACAGACGATGCCACTTGCAATTTACCTGGGATTTGAGATAGATCTAACAAAAGCCCTGACATTATCGATCCTACTGATCATCGTATCTACGACTACTCTAGCCATTGTTAAAGGCATCTTCCACTGGCAAGTGGATAATCACCAGGAAGAGTGGGATTAATGGTCAGTAAATTCAGGATCGGCGCAGGAAACGCACCAACATTTCTTCCAGTACTTCAATATCTGATAGAAAGACGGATTCTCCAGGTTGGTGGTATGGATAGATAGCCGGCTCGAGAGCCACGCTTACCACGGGAATTTCAGGTTTTATGTTCATTTCCTGACCATAGACTAGATAGTCATTCGTGTTGTTATAGCGTAACAAGCCGGGATATATTTCTACAAAAGATTTGAAGGTTGCTTCTGTGGCGGATAATAATTCAGGAGATGGGATGGAACCATTCTTTTCCCAATGATTGGTATAGATTGCCAAGCCTTTTTCACCCTTGAAGAGTGGTGTTGTATCAACGGTGATAATGATCTCAGGAAAGATTTTTCTCTCAATAAGCCAGGCGGAGATTTGCCTGGCCCCCTGACCGGCTTGTGCTCTAAACCCGTTGTCACGCATCCATTCTATATGAGTGTTTGGTCCATTGCCTTCTTCGCACTCTGAAAATAAAAGATAAATAGGAGGAAAATGATTGTTTTCAGCGTGCGCCAACATAGACAAGCATAAACCGACTCCAACCGAATCATCCATCTGGCCTGTGATCGACTAATCCGTCACACTAACAGGCAAATGAGCCTGCCACTCTGGCCCGAAATGATTGATCTTATCGAGATGCGCCGCTAAAGCGATCGGGGTTCGGGTTTCATCTCCGGGGATGTGTACTACCAGATTGTTTCCCGGCACAACATACACTCTGGCTTTCTTGAATCCAGCAACAAAAGCCAGTATCGTTGGATGCAGACGCTCTTCAAATGTCGTGAATGAAGGAACTTGAGCACAGCTGGCAATCAGCCCTAATGCATGGTGTTTAATCACGTCAGGCAACGCTGGGTTCCTCAATGGGCTCAGGATGAACGGTGACATCCAGAGCGTGTGTTTCAAGTTTGACATTTTCTTCTATCTGCTCTGTCAATAGATGTGCCTGCTTGAGAGAAAGCCTACCATCCAGTAAGACATGCACTTCCACAAAGATATCCGGGCCGGCCTGACGTACCCGTATCTGATGACAATTGGTCACTCCAGGTAATGCTTCCACGATATTCTTAATTTTCATATCCAGGCCTTTCGGCGCTGTATCCAGTAAAGCCATAACGGTGCGCTTACCCAGCTGAAGGCTTACAAAGACGACAATAATCGCCACGCCTAATGCCGCAACTGCATCCGCTTTTATCAACCACTCCACACCGGAGAAGCGCCTACCCATCAGAACTCCGATTAACCCGAGGATCACGACGGAGGATGACCAAATGTCCGTAGAAAAGTGAAGCGCGTCAGCTTCCAATGCCTGGGATTTATGCTTGCGGGCTGCTCTGTATAACAGACGAGAACGGTTGTAATCAATGATGATGGATGTCGCCATCACAACAAATGACCACATTGATGCTTCTACAACAGCTTCCTTACGGGTGCCGAATAGACGCTCGTAAGCCTCGTAAATGATCCATATACAGGTAGCTAGCAATAATAATGTCTCAAATAAAGCGGAAAGATTTTCGATTTTCCCATGACCATAGTGATGAGAATCATCCGCTGGTTTCCCGGAAAGTTTTACCGCAAAGAAGGTTACCAGTGCCGCAACGAGATCCAGCGCTGAGTGTGCAGCTTCGGCGAGGATGCCTAATGAATTGGTCATTATACCCACGACAATTTTAAATGCCGTTAGTCCGACTGCTGCAATTACGGAAGTAAGTGCTACCTGAGATTTTTCTTTATTTGCAATAGAATTGTTTTCCACGGTTTTCATCCCTTACCAGAGCCTCCAAAGAATCAGAAACTTGCTGGACTACGTCAGAGATGACACGTGAGAGGGTGGTGTTTGGTTGGTTACTCTGCGGCTGTATGCCTAACACCATCACCCTGCACCCCACTTCGTCCTGTAAATACCTGCCAATTATACCAAAGGATATGCCGTGCGTAACCGCTGTCAAACCGCCAATTCTATCCAGAGGAATCAACTGTACACAACCCGGTTCCTGGCCCATTTGGGCAGCATCGATAAAGAGGACTAATTTTGGTTGTGACCGTATGATGACACCTAAAAGATTTTCAGGTGCCGCGCCACCATTGATAAAAAGAAAGTTTTCTGAATCCTGGCAGAAAGCCATCAAATGGTTGATAACAGCGATACCAGCTCCATCATCACCATTCTCTACCCGACCGACTCCAACCAACAGTACAGGCGACGAGTTATTATTCCGTGGAGTGCAGATGGCCAATTGCAGCTCGCTCAGCCAGGAGGAAACTAACATCTTCATCTTTACCATAATAAACCGTAAATGGTTCTTTGCGCAGGGATGCTAATTCCCATTGTTCTGAATTCATATTCAAGCACGCAAATCGGCAACTAGCCACGCATTGCGCGCAGTACGTGCATTTATCCTTATCGTACCGCATCACAAAGCGCTTATTTACTTTATCCAACACGATCAGTTCGATGGCATCGCTGGGACAGTCTTTCACGCAGAGCTGACATCCACTGCATTTTTCAGGCTCCCAGAATAATTGACCTCGATAACGCTCCGGGGCATGGATCCGCTCGACCGGGTAGAGAATGGTTGCGGGTTTCCTAAAAAAAGATTTAATAATGTCACCGATCAGGCTGCCGATTTTCATATAGCAACTCCAAAATACTTGAGAACGATTAATACCAGTAACTGGAGCAGTACGAGTACAGCACCACTACGCCACCAGAGGCCGACAGTTTGATCGATACGTAAACGTGCAAATAGCGATTGCAAGGCAGCGACCACGAGAAGTAAGCCAATTGTCTTTGCAATGAATAGGAACGGATTTGCCACACCTCCCATGTAAAAAGCTGCCACAAGGGTCAAACCGATCACCAACTCTACGTTTCTTCCCAGACGAAATAAGGCATAACCTCGGCCACTGTATTCTGTCAACGCGCCAGAGACAATCTCCGTCTCTGCCTCCGGGGCATCAAATGGCGGCAGTTCGAGTTTGCCCATCAATCCGATCAAGGCTACGAGAAAACCCACTGGCTGTAAAAACATTAACCAGGGATGGATGGTGGCATACTGCTCAATCACTGCGATATCCCAACTACCGGCAGCTATCGCAGGGCCAAAAAGCGCCAGCAGAAATGGTGCTTCGTAGGAGAACAACTGCGTTAGGGTCCGGGTAGCGCCTATGATCGAAAATCGATTGGCGACATTCGCACCGGCCAACCCTGTGCAGAGGGTTAAGATGCTAAGCAGATAGATCGTCACGACCAGGTCGCCGGTAAAGTGGAACGCAGGTTCCAACCCAAACATGGGAACGTACAGGGCAGAAGTTAAAGCTCCCGCCATGGCAACCACAGGCAGCCATTGAAAAAGCACGGGGTGGATACCTTCTGGGATCACTTCTTCCTTGGCCAATAGTTTTATAAAATCTGCCAGAGGTTGGAACCACCGCGGGCCAACACGATTTTGAAATCGAGCCACCAGTTTTCGGTCGATGAATTCATAGACCATTCCAGCTGCCATTACAGCGAGCCCACCAGGAAAAAGGAGTAAAGAAAGGATGCTTTTCATATTCTCGCTCATCGATAATACTCTATCCCATATCTTCGTAGACCTTCCCAATCCACCCCCTGCCGTCCTTCAGCGCCACGTATGGACACCATGCGATCGTTGCATGAAAAACATGGATCGATTCCCGAAAGGATCATAGGAATATCAGCCAATTTATGACCTACAGCAGTTGCCATCACAGATGCGAAATTGTTAATACTTGGGGTTCGCACCTTCACCCGGTCGGGTTTATCAGATCCATTGCTTTTAATATAATAGAAGAGTTCACCGCGTGGTGCTTCCACTCTGGAGATCGTTTCCCCTTCCGGTATACGGCGAGGCATTTTAGTGGTCAGCTCGCCAGCAGGCAAAGTAGAGAGAATACTCCTGATCAGCCGGAAACTTTCGTATAACTCTTTGACACGGACAACGAATCGTGCTTCCAGATCACCAGTATTTTCTATTACAATGCGGGCTGGATATTGCATATATGCCGCGTACGGCGCTTCTATACGGATATCTCTCTCCAAACCGGAAGCCCTGGCAGTGGGTCCCACAGTGCCTAATCGGGCAGCTGTTTGTTTTTCCATAATGCCAATCCCGCGAGTGCGGCCAATTAGAGTACGCTCAGTTGTAACCAGTTTCAAATACAGATCTGTGCGTGTCTCCAGATAATCCATAGCATTCAGAATGCCTTCCCGAATGGTATCATTGACATCTTCCTTCACACCGCCAAGTACATTGATTGAATAATTCACCCGATTGCCGCATAACTGCTCAAGCAGGTCCATCACTTTCTCGCGGTCACGCCAGGCATACATGAAGAGTGTATCAAAACCAGCTTCATGGGCCGCTACCCCAAGCCAGAGTAAATGCGAATGGATGCGTTCCATTTCAGCTACCAGTACCCGAATCGCTTGGGCGCGTTCAGGGACAGTGACTCCAGCCAGTTTTTCAACACCCAGTGCGAAAGCCATGGCATGCACATGCGAGCAGATTCCACAAATTCGTTCGAGAAGGTAAAGATCCTGAATGTAAGTACGCTCTTCAGTAGCTTTTTCAATACCGCGATGGACAAAACCAAGCCTGACGGATGCGCCTGTCACCGTCTCCCCGTCTACAGTGAACTCGAAATGTCCAGGTTCTTTCAATGCCGGGTGCTGCGGCCCAATCGGAACAATAAATTTATCACTGTGCTTGGTTTCAGGCATTTGCGCCTCCATCTAACTCAGGCTGACCAAAGCCTTTGAAATCTTTCCGTAGAGGATATATCCCATCCGGCCAGTCATCAGGTAATAACAGGTGATCTTTTACCGGAGTATCTTCAATTGAAATTCCAAACATTTCCATTAATTCTCGTTCGTATAAAGACGCAGAAGGAACAACACCACAGATACTGGGGAGTTTGGGATCAGCATGCCCCATCCTTACCCGTAATGTAACTACCGCTGAGCCTTTACAGAAGTGGTATAAGCCTTCCAAAACACCGGAGTAATAGAAACCTGTCTGTTCTTCTCCCTCTACCACTCGCTGCCAGGCTTTCTCCTCATTGGTGGTATCCGCAGAACTTGAGTGATCTACCCCGGTGATAGCCGATAAATACCAGATATTGGTATCCTCCATGATACGCGCGGCTTCAACCAATTTTTCCGGTGAAATAATCACATCCACGCGGTTTTCCTCTGGCTGGGTAAAAGCGACTGCAAATGGAGCCAGCAAGGATTGCGCTTCTTTTAGGATTTCTTCAATCGGCATCAGTGTCATTCTCCCACCTGCTTCTCAGGTGTCGATTTTGCAATCGGATCCATTTCGATCCTTTTCCGGTTAATTACTCTTCTTTGTGGTTGTAGGGATTGAAGCAGTTGGCTGACGCCATAAATGATCGCTTCTGGTCGCGGTGGGCATCCTGGAATAAACACGTCCACCGGGATAACCTTATCCACACCATTGGCTACGTTATAACACCCTTCAAAAGCTCCACCTGTGATACCGCAAGAACCTACGGCCACTACGAATTTTGGCTCTGGCATCTGCTCGTAAGTACGTATCAATCTTTCACGAGCCTGACGGGTTACAGGCCCGGTGCAAATTAAAACATCAGCGTGGCGCGGGCTTCCCTGCAGTTTGATCCCAAACCTTTCGAGATCATACCTCGGGGTTAATGTGGCTAGAATTTCGATGTCACATCCATTGCATGAACCGCTGTTGAAATGAATTGCCCAGGGCGAATTGATCCTTGCCCAGGTCTTTAGATCAACTAATGCCGCTTCCCAAGTTTTGGGTAAATCCATGAAAACTACCTCCTCATCCAAGGATCAGGGCAACCAGTGCCAGGACCAAACCACCCAGATAGATCGCTTCAACCGGGTTCAGATTGCCGGATCCAGTAACCAGTATTCCAAGGTGTAAGATCGCAAAGAAGAGAGCTACCAGGAAAAATGGTTTGTACCCAGGAGATGCGAAATGGGTAGGGGCTTCTTCGCCTGATCCATACAGTGATGATTTCAGTTCACTGGTTTTTGATGTCCCGGCAAGTTTTTGGCCCAGCAAGACGATTAAGAAAACCAGTGGTATATAGAGAAAGAAAGCGATAGGTGGTGTCAGTATGAATTCCATCGAGCCATCCTAGAAGAAAAGAGCCAACAGGTTTTTTCCCGCCAGCTGATAGATGGGTTGCAAAATAGCCGGATACAAGCCTATCATCACAGTGAAGACTGCGAGCAGTACCAGGGGAAGGCTTAAACCGGCAGGGATCTTATTCCCAGCTTTCACAAGATCAGAGCACTCCTTTTGATACAGCCGGTTAACGACTGGCGCATAGTATGCGAGTGAAAGGACACTGTTGAGCGCCATAAAGATGGCTGCGGCAATCATCCATCCATCATTTGTAATGAAGCCGGCGGTGAAGATGACCCACTTGGACATAAATCCCGCCAATGGGGGTAGACCTCCCAAAGCCAGTATGGCAATACTAAAGGTAAGCGCAGCCAATGGGTACTTATTTGCTGCGCCTTGTAAGTCCTTAATCTTCAATGACCCATGAAAACCATCATGCGGAAGAAGCACGAAGAGGAAGGCACCAGCAGTGAGAAAAGCCAGCCCCTTCATTATGGCGTGAGTGATCAAATGAAAAAATGTGCCTTCCGCACCATAGTTTACTCCTTGATAGAGTGCAAAACCCAACCCGATAAGCAAGTATCCAATATGGCTGATGCTCGAATATGCCAGCATCCTTTTCACTTCCACCTGTCGTAGCGCGAGCAGATTCCCAACCAACATGTTGATCGAACCTAACGCCAGAAATGCACACCCCCAGACAGCCGGAGGAACCCCCAAGGCGGACAAGGCGCGCAACATGGCTGTCAACCCCGCCGCGATCACAACACCCGAGAGCATCGCACTCATCCCGGATGGTGCTTGCGAATGAGCATCTGGCAGCCAGGTGTGAAGTGGAACAATGGCGGCTTTAATTCCGAAACCGACCAGAATCAACCCTCCTGCAGCCAGCAGTCCGGGAGTTTGAGTACCAATTGCCTTTAGAGTTTCAAGAGACAGTGATCCCCTTTCGCCAAAGACTAGCGCGATCCCTAAAATTACTAGAACGGACCCAAGCGCACTTTGAACCAGGTACTTAACACCTGCTTCCAATGCGGCTGCATTTTGCCGATGAAAAGCCACCAGAGTGTATGTACTAACCGCCATCATTTCAAAGCATAACCAGAGGGTAAACAGGTCTGCCGCGCAGACTAGGCAGAGGATGGATCCTATCAGTATCGAAAAGAGGGCATAGTATTTCTCTTCACCAACCTCTCCTGCCAGATATCTTCCTGAGAACCAGGTGGATAACAAACCCAGAATAAGTGCGGAGGCGATCAGAACCAGACTGATGCCATCAAACTGAAAGCTTACAGTTCCCCAGGTGGCTCGAACCTTCTCATCGGCTAGGGATATCGGATAGAGGCGAATGAGTGTGTACAGACACCATGAGATCACACCCAATAATAGCCAGCGGCTGATATTCGGCCCGGTGTTTTTCTTCTTTTTGCCGCCTATCGCCCTGCCAACCAAGTAGATGACCGGGGAAAAAGCCAGCGGTAGAATTAGTAACATAATGAAATAATTCAATGGCATATTATGCTCCCACAGCCAGGTAGATGCAGGCTAGTATCAAGGCAATCAGCACATAGAGCAAGTTCCAGCTAAGAAGGCCGGTCTGAGAAAGCTGCAATCTTTCACCCGCGGATTCAACAACCCTGATGATGGCATCGTTGATCGATTCCATACCAAAAGAAGCTTTGATGGGGCGGGATGCCCAGCTTAGAGCTTTTTCGAAGAATCGCATCCGGTGTGATACCATCCAGATACCAATACTCAGGAGAATGACTGCCAGAGCGATCCACGTGCCTGGACTCAATGCCACTTCGCGTACGAGTGATGGAATGTTCGTTTCCACCATTGTGTGATAAGGCATCGTATTTGCTGAAACCCGGGTTACGGTTGTCACAAGCAGCCAACTGAAGATGCTGCCAACTGCCAGTGGAATTAACGCGACCTTCATTGCTTTTCCTGCGTGATGAACCTGCAGATCTTCTCTTGGTTTTCCATAAAATACCATCCAGGTTAACCGCAGTGTGTATAAAGCCGTGAGTCCGGCACCTGCAAGCATCAAGAAATAACCCCATTCCGGACCTGTTTCCTTTCCAGCCTCCAGGATCAATTCTTTACTCCAGAAACCATTGAGCACGGGTATGCCTGCTAGCGCCATTGCGCCAATAACAAATGCCAGCCGGATGAAAGGCATCTTCTTTCCCAGTCCCCCCATCCGTAGAATATCCCTTGTGCCAACAGAGTGGATTACAGCTCCTGCGGAAAGGAAAAGCAAAGCTTTAAAGATGGCATGACTTAATAAGTGGAACTGCGCAGCTTCTACTGCACCAAGACCTATTGCGTAGACCATATAACCAAGCTGGGAAACTGTGGAATATGCCAAAACCCGCTTGATATCCCCGGCTGTAATAGCCATCAATGCCGCTGTAAATGCCGTGACTACACCTACTGTAACCACTGCTAACTTCCAGCCTGGCACTTCTGCAAATGCCGGATAAAAGCGGGCGAGCAGATATACTCCTGCATTCACCATGGTAGCCGCGTGGATCAACGCACTGATGGGCGTTGGTGCCTCCATAGCGTCTGGAAGCCAGGTTTGAAATGGAAACTGTGCAGATTTGGCGCCAGCTGCCACCAGGAACCCAAACGCCGCGAAAGCCAGAAGCCCGGCGGGTATCGCAGCGGGATTCGCCAGGATCCGGTCGATCTCAAAGTTGCCGATCGCAGAATTCATCGCAAGAGCCCCTGCAAGCAAACCCGCACCACCTACCTGGGTCATGATCAGCGCTTTGATACCGCCACGTACTGCTTTGGGATCATCATTATTAAAAGAGATCAAGGCATAAGAACTGAGGGCTGTAATTTCCCAGAAGAAAAAGAGGTAAAGCAAACTGCTGGTTAAAACGAGCCCAGACATCGCGCCGATAAAAAGCAGAATAAAGGAGTAGTAACGAGGTAGTTGATGCTCCCCTCTCATGTAATCCAGCGAAAAGATTACTGCCAGACAGCCTATGACGGTGGCAATAGCAGTGAGCAGGACAGCTAACCCGTCTGGTCGGAAAGTTAGGTACCCAAATGCATCGCCCATTGAGAGGTTTACTACAATATCAGAAGTCGCAAATGGGTAGAGGTAGAGAGCGGATAAAGCTGCCAGAGTGGAAAAAACCACCGCAACCGGCCCGACAAGCTTGTGCCTTTTATCTCCTAATATCCAGATAAATACTGCACCCATCCAGGGAAGTAGAATTGTACCGAGTGACAAAAGAGCAGGCATGGTCATCCCTTTAACTTAGAAAGGTCACGAAGATCCAGCGAACCGACACGCCGGCGTACCTGCAAACCCAACGCCAGCCCAACTACAGCCACGATGGTATCAGCAACTATCAAGGTTAATGCCAGGGATTGTCCCAATTGGATCTGACCCTGCAATTCAGCCGCCAGCACCAGGGCGAGAATGGCACCCTTTACAAGGATTTGGAGTGCTACGATCACCTTAATAAGATTTCGAGTGATCAATAGGCCATAAACACCAATTCCAACCAAACAGATCACTGCCATGGTGATCACCAGGCGAGGTTCAATGATCATGTGCACCTCCTGATATTTCGCCGGCATCTTCATTGCCGCCCAGCAGCGTTAATATACCCAGGACACCCGCAAAGATCAGGGCTACCTGAAGCACCATATCCACCGCTCGGTCCTTCCATAAAAGACTGGTTAATACCTCCGGGCCAGTCTCTACTAAAGCAGGTCGCTGCCCGGGAAGGACCATTCCCGTAAACGCGGCTATAGCCAGCGCCACCGCTACCCACGCCACGCCCCGGGGAATGGACGGCAGGACTGTGCTGGCGTCTTCCCCGGTGATATTAATGGCAAATACGAATAGCACTGTCACCAACCCCGCACCCACGCTCAACTCGATTACAGCGATTTGCGGCGCTCCCATCAAATATAGCAAAATGGCAGTGAACGCGCTGCTGCCCGCCAGCCAGATCGCCGACTGCAATAAATGTGACGATCGAATAGCAAGCACAGCGCAAAAAATCATACCCCCGGCTACGACAACTTCCAACATGGCACCTCCCGCAAACTACGTGCTATAACAAGGATACTTGCCACTGCCATTTTTGTCATGTGCAGTAAATCACCAACCTGATGTTACCTTTTTTTTACCTTCCGGCATTTGAGTGAATCTAACAGGCAATAGTTGACATTAGAACATTTATTCTATATAATAACAGTATGAATATCATCTCGTACGCATCTCCATCCACTACCTTCCTGCCAGACCCCACCAGAGGAAAGATACTCGCTGTGCTGGCACCGCACGCCGGCCGCAATTTGATGTTGGAAACGGCCGCTCGCTGCTCTCTGAGCGGACCGGTGCATGTGCTGGATGGTGGAAATCACTTTAATGCTTACCTGGTAGCGCGCGCTGTGCGCCGTCACACAGAGAATATGGATGCCATGCTACAGCGTATCAACCTGGCGCGCGCTTTTACCTGTTATCAAATGGAATCACTGCTGGCAGCCGCTGCCTTGCTAGCCCGTCAGCGTTCAACCCCAACCCCTGCCACACTGGTATTGGACCTACTGGCAACTTTTTATGATGAGAACATCCAGCTGGCAGAACGTCAGCGTTTACTGTGCCTTTGCCAGCGCTATTTCAAAGTGTTATCCGGGTTTGGCACACTACTCATCAGCCTGCGACCGGCTCAGCATGACCGCCCGGATCAGCAGATGCTGTTGGATAGCATGCTGGCTTTTGTGGATGATATCTGGCAGGCAGAGATTCTTGCTGCTCCGGCCATTCCCCGCCTTTTCTAGGGAACTCATGGGACGCACACTTCCATCCATTACCCAGGAATTTTTAGGTGAGCAAGAAGCTTTTGCGCGCTTCAGGCGCGCATTACGCCGCAAAGACCAGCTCGCATTGGATGACCTGTTTGCCGCTGCGCAACAGCATCTGGCCGCTGCTGCCTATGCAGCCCATGCGTTGCCTTTTGAAACCTTCCTGCTTGCCATGCTGCTGGAAGAGCACAAAGAACTGCTGCGCCTGCGGCAAGTGGTTGAAGAAATGCAGTTTGCAACATCCCTGCTACCAAACACAAAAGAAGTTCGCGAATGAACACATCGGGTGGCATCCGCTGCATGGGTTGGGTGCTGGATATCTTCGAAACGCCGCGTCAGGGCGTAGCTCTGTGGTTCCTTACCGAAGATGGCAAACGCCTCCGGTTCACCCAGCCCTTCCCTGTAACCTTTTACGCCGCAGCCAGCCCGTCACGCCTGCAAACACTGCGTCGCGAACTTTTGCGCCAGCCACTGCCCCCACGTCTATACGAAACTCGCCGACGGGACTTGTTCATCAACGCAGAGATCCCCGTACTGGCTATAGAGGTCGCCGAAACTTCCCGCCAGCCGATATTGTTCCAGTACATCAGCCGCACCTTTCCAGACATCACCTTTTATGACGCTGACATCCAGCTCTCCCTGCGGTACCAGGCCAGCACAGGTGTTTTCCCGCTGGCTTACTGCAGCATTGCCGCCGATGGAAATGATGTCATCCAATCCATTCAGGCGCTGGATACACCCTGGGAGCTCGATCCACCCCCGCCCCCGCTGCGCATCCTCTCCCTGGAACCGGATGTTCCGCCCACCCACAGCCAGCCGCGTGAACTTCTTATTCGGCATGACAAACACACAGGCCGCATTCCCCTGCAGCCCGAAAGGCCTTTCATCATCAATATTGCTGCCATCCTGCAATCTTATGATCCGGATATTCTGTTGACCAACTGGGGTGATACATGGCTGATAGACCACCTGCTGCACCTTTCAGATAAGTGGAAAGTCCCCCTATTGCTAAACCGTGAAACAGAGCACGGCGTGGCCCGTCGCGGGGAACGGGTATATTTCTCGTATGGACAGGTCATTCACCGGGGTGAACAGATACACCTATTCGGCCGGCTGCATATCGATCGTTGCAACGCCATGCTCTGGGGAGATTACGGGCTGGATGGCGTGTTAGAGCTGGGACGCGTTACCGGTCTGCCATTGCAGATGTGTGCCCGCGTCTCGCCCGGTTCTTGTATTTCTGCCATGCAAATGACCACGGCATTACGCATGAATGTACTGGTACCCTGGCACAAACAAAAGGCTGAAGATCCGCGCAGCGCCATGGATCTGTTCTATGGTGACCAGGGCGGGCTGGTCTATCAGCCCACCATCGGCCTGCACAGCCATGTAGGGGAGATTGATTTTATCTCCCTGTACCCCAGCGTAATGGTACATTTTAATATTTCACCGGAAACAGTGGGAACCCGCGCACCCGGTGCTGAAAAAGTGCCAGAACTTGGTATGATGATCGATCGCAGCACCCCAGGTCTGGTACCCCTAACCTTGCAGCCGCTGCTGCGTAAACGAATCACCTTCAAAGAGCGGCTGCTGGAACTGCCAGTATGGGATCCGCGAAAACGACGTTACCAGATGTGCGTTTCTGCTCACAAGTGGCTGCTGGTTACCTGCTTCGGATACCTGGGGTACAAAAATGCGCGCTTCGGACGCATAGAAGCGCACCAGGCTGTCACTGCCTACGGTCGTGAGATGCTGCTAGCCGCCAAAGAATCCGCTGAAGATCTGGGATTCGAGGTGCTGCACATGTATGTAGATGGACTGTGGGTAAAGAAACCCGGAATGAGAACGGTGCAAGACTTTCAGCCCATCCTGGATGAAGTCTCTCGACGCACAGGTATGCCCATCTCTCTAGACGGGGTCTTTCGGTGGGTGGCATTTCTGCCATCGCGCCGCGATACCCGCATTCCTGTACCAAACCGATATTTTGGGGTCTTCCAAGATGGCACCATTAAGGTACGTGGCATCGAAGCCAGGCGAGGGGATACACCAGCTTGCATTGCCGGCACGCAGATGGAATTGCTCAAATTGATGGCCTCTGCTGCCAGCGCTGAAGAACTGCCCACTCTCCTGCCGCAGCTGAAAGTTTTCCTCCTCAGTCGGTTAGCACTCATCCGGCAACGTGCCCTGCCGATAGAAGAGTATCTGGTGACAATGAAGTTGAGCCGAAAACTCAGCGACTACAAAACACCGAATACGCCCACCGCGGCCGCACTCACCCAGTTGGAAGCCAACGGTAAATCCTTGCGCCCCGGGCAAAAAGTGCGTTTTCTGTTCACTCTCGGAAAACCCGGTGTGCGTGCGTGGGATTTGCCTGATGAGTTTGATCCGCGATGTCTGGACCTGGAACGCTACCAGGTACTTTTTCTGCGGGCAGCTTTCACACTGCTGCAGCCGTTGCAATTCAGTGAACGTAGTATGGAAGACTGGCTCTTTGGCCGCGAGAAGCCCGTAGAAATGTTACTGCCAGCATTTCACCGTGTGGGTCAACACCGGCTGCCGGCATTCTGCGCCGCGAAATCCATTGATTCATTGAGCCAGGAATAAGTTTCTCATCCGCGAATCAGTGAACAAAGAATAAGCTCAGTCATTAACTCCATACCGTTGTCCCGCATCCCACTAGAGTAGCTCATGAATAAAACTCAGCGAAATATGTATAGTGTTATAGATACTTAAAGATAAATTAATATTTTCAATGTTATTATTGATTTTATTAATTTTCTTATTGACTATAATTAATTATTCTGTATAATAACTTTAACACTGCATATTGGAGGTTGAATGAAGACCCTGTTGACCCGCTGTCCAGTCTGTGATCATGACCTGACTGTTACCCGCCTGGCTTGTGATAACTGCTCCACATCGATCGAAGGAAGTTTCCCGCCCATCAGCGGGCCTTTCAACAACCTGTCTCCTGAACAGGCATCCTTTGCATTAACTTTCATTAAATGCGAGGGGCGTTTTAACCGTATGGAAGATGAATTGAGGATCTCGTATCCCACGCTGCGCAACCGTCTGGTGGAATTACTTCGGGCTCTTGGGTTTGAGCCTGGCAAAGAAGAATCACCGATGATTCGATTAAGCACTGAAGAACGGGAACGCATCCTGGATGATATGAGTGAAGGTCGGATCACATACGAAGATGCCCGGAAACTGCTAGCCGGAGAAAGTTAGAAAAGTCAAAGAGGAAAATCTGATGCCAACTGATAATGAAAAACTTAAGATCATGAAGATGGTACAGGAAGGTAAAATCACAGCAGAAGAAGCGATCACCTTGCTTGATGCGCTGGGCGCGCAGCCCAGGAAGGAACAATCCACAGATAACAATCCTCCTTTTCGCAGCGGCGAACCTGGACGGTGGTTTCGTGTAAAAATTACAGATTCAGTGAGTGGAAAACTACGCACCAATATACGACTGCCACTCTCTCTAGTTGGTGCTGGTTTGAAAATGGGTGCACGGTTTTCACCCGAGATGGAGGGGATTGACATCAACGCAATCAATGAAGCGCTCCGTAAGGGTGAGACCGGGCTATTGGTAGACGTGTATGACGAAGAAGATCAGGAACGTGTTGAGATCTTCATTGAATGAGCCAACGACTTGAATAAAACGAAGGAGTTTAAACAATGAAACGCATGACTTTAGAAGATCTCACCCCCCTGCTTGAAAAACATGCCCTCTATCTTCAAAAGAAAGAAGGCGGTGAAAGACTGAACCTTGCCTCTCAAGACTTGCGCGGTATTCAACTGGAAAATGCCAACTTGCGGGATGCCATCTTATCAGAAGCGAATCTGAAGAAGGCAAATTTGGAAAATGCCAACCTGACAGACGCCAACTTGGATAGCGCCAATCTTGACGAAGCAAACCTGCAACATGCTCGCCTTTCAGGGGCGGACCTTACGGGTGCCAATTTGCGCGCTGCGGATCTTTCTCACGCAAAACTAACAGGTGCAAAACTGGTGGATGCGAACATGGATGCCGCAAACCTCGAAGGATGTATCTTGATGGGAACGGATCTGACAGATGCCAATTTAAATGGTGCAAATCTGGTTTCTGTCAATTTAATGGGCGCGACCCTGGTAGATGTTAACCTGAATGGCGCGAACCTCAGGCATGCCAACCTTACCTGCGCGAACCTGACAGATACCAATATGACAGGCGCAGATCTCGAGGAAGCCAATTTATTGGGAGTCAAATTAACAGATGCGGTTCTGACAGGTAGCAACCTGAAAAGGGCAAACCTGCTCAGTGCGACCCTCACTGAGGTCAACCTGGTTGGGGCTAATCTGGCTGAAGCGAACCTGGCTTCCGCAAAACTAAATGATGCGAATCTGATCGGTGCCAATCTCCAGAATGCCACGCTCAAAGATGCGGATATGGAAGATGTCAACCTGCTCGGAGCCAACCTCTCTGGGGCTGATCTTGAAGATACGTACCTGGAAGGCGCAAATCTAAAAGATGTCGATCTGACGAATGTCCTACACTTTATCTTTCGTAAGTAAAAAGGGGCCAACAGAGACCCGTTATGACCAACAAACCCCAATTGTCTTCCAAATGGCTTCAGACGTTCATCTTCATCTGGGTCGGGCAGGCATTTTCCATGCTCGGTTCCATGCTCGTACAATTTTCCCTTATCTGGTGGCTTACACAGAAAACCGGTTCAGCTACCGTTCTTGCAACTGCCAGTCTCGTCGCTTTTCTGCCTATGGTCTTCCTGGGACCATTCGCTGGTGCCATTGTAGACCGTAATGACCGTAAGCGGATCATGATCCTTTCCGATGCTTTGATTGCCCTGACTACCCTGGGGTTGGTATTGATTGCCTGGTTAGGTGTACTTATGCCCTGGCACATTTATATTGCCATGTTCATACGCTCACTCGGTCAGACTTTCCACAGCCCGGCAATGTCTGCCAGTACTACCCTGCTCGTGCCAGAAAAACACTATGCGCGTGTCTCCGGGATTAATCAGGCGCTCGCGGGGGCTATGAATATCATTGCCCCACCGATTGGCGCTTTGCTGATCAATTCGATTGCTTTGCAGTGGATCCTTTCAATTGACATCCTTACCGCATTGCTGGCAGTCACTCCTCTCTTCTTTGTTTCTATTCCGAACCCCGAACAAACGAACGACGAAATACAAAGTAAACACCCCGTTCAATCTCTGTTATTAGATATTAAGCAGGGTTTTCTCTATATATATAAGTGGAAAGGTTTGTTCACTATTTTGCTGTTCGCAGTAACGATCAATTTGCTGATCAACCCGGCCTTTTCATTACTGCCGCTCCTTGTCACCGGGCATTTCAATGGAACTGCTTTAAATTACAGCTATCTAGAATCTGCGGTTGGGATAGGTTTTGTAATTGGCGGATTAGGACTGGGAGCCTGGGGCGGATTTAAAAGAAAAGTCATTACCTCATCCCTTGGTATAGGCGGAATGGGGGTTGGTTCGCTGCTTTTAGGTATCGCGCCGGGAACGCTTTTTCCAATGGCTGTTGCAGGGGTGTTCATCCTTGGCGTAATGAATCCGCTGGCAAATGGCCCATTGCATGCCCTGATCCAATCCCGGGTGGAACCGGCTTATCAAGGCCGTGTCATGACAGTGATCAACAGTGTGGCTACCGGCTTGACCCCCTTCTCACTGGCTGTAGCCGGCCCATTGTCTGACCGATTTGGGATCCAGACCTGGTTCATTCTTGGAGGTATCAGCTGTTTAGTCATTCCGGTCTTAATGGTCAGCATCCCATCCGTAGTGTCACTGGATACTCCTGTGCCGCAAGTCTCTGCTGCTACAGCACCAGATATTTCTTAAAACATAAGCGCCCCGTAAAAAGCCGGGGCGCTTATTCAACTTATAGCTCGAATGATTGTCCGGTTATGAAATTCTCCAGGCTTTTAATGGTCGATTCCTGCGTGGCTATGATTTCTTTGACGATGTCACCGATAGTGATCATCCCAACAATCTTGTCCTTTTCAACAATAGGTAAATGCCGGATGTGTTTCTCAGTCATTAATCTCATGCATTCCCCCATAGTAGCATCCAGGCCTTTCGTAAAAACATTGGTGATCATGACATCTTTAACGGGTGAATTTACATCGTAACCACCCACTTTTGCCATGCGCCGCGCAATATCCCTTTCCGAGAGAATCCCGACTAATTTATCTCCATCTAATACCACCAGTGCACCGATATCCTTATCAGCCATTAATTTAAGCGCTTCAAGTGCTTTTGCATTCGGAGCGACAGACCAGACCACCTGACCTTTGATATCCAATAGATGTTTTACGATCGCCATTTAATCCTCCTGCGGATTGAGATGCATAATTATATGAAGAAAAGTAAAATGATTACAATAGAAATAGGTTATATATTCTATTCGGTAGCCGGCAAGCATAACCTGATTAAAGTCATGGGTGGATGCAAAGCGATCGGTGGAGGAAAAAATGCAAACAATAGATTACAGAGCTGCCAACAGGTTTTTATTAAATCCTAAGCCCGGGATAGTGGAGCTGATTCAGATACCTCCGACCCGTTACCTGATGCTCGACGGTCAAGGCGACCCGAATACTTCAGAGGATTACCGGGGTTCATTTGCAGCATTGTACGGTCTGGCATACGGATTGAAATTCCATTACAAGAAACAGGAAGATATTGATTACAACCTCTTGGCGATAGAAGGATTATGGTGGGCAGATCCTGCAGGTTCTTTCTCCATGGACCAGCGTAAAAATTGGCTCTGGACCATGATGCTTAGCATCCCTGAATTTATACCTGACTCCTTGATCCAAACCTTTAAAATAGAGCTTATGCGGAAAAAAAACATCCCGCAGATGGAACAACTTTACACATCCTGGTTGGATGAGGGGGTGTGCTTTCAGATCATGCACATTGGACCTTATGCCGCAGAACCTCCAACCATCCAATTCCTTCACTCAGAGATCCAATCACAAGGTTACACTCTACGGGGAAAACACCATGAGATCTACCTAGGTGACCCGCGAAAATCTAAACCGGAAAAATTAAAAACCATCCTACGTCAACCTGTCTCCCGGATCTAATTAGATACTGGCAACAATACTTCAGGGGTAAGTCAGAACGCCAGCATATTATTCACTGATATACTAAGTGATCTCTTTTTGAACAGGAATTCTGGATGCTCCCATATACCGGGGAATTTGCCGCGATTTTCACTTCACTCTGCTGGACTATCAGTGCAACTGCTTATACATACAGTGGAAATAAGATTGGTGCGCAAGTTGTAAATCGGCTGCGACTTCTGGTTGCTATCATTATGCTTTTTGCCATCAACTGGATCTTTTACGGTCAGCCGCTTCCGCTGCAGGCTGGTTTAGATAGGTGGTTCTGGCTATCACTTTCGGGTTTTGTCGGACTTGCAATCGGTGATGCATTCCTATTTCAGGCATACAGCCTGATTGGAGCTCGTATGGGACTGCTTTTACTCAGCCTTTCACCTGTTTTCTCCACTCTCATTGCATGGCTCTTCCTGGGTGAAATTCTCAGCGCAATCCAGTGGGTCGGAATGATTTTAGCGCTGGGGGGTATCAGCTGGGTAATCTTTGCCAGACAAGCAACTTCCGAACTTGATATTCACCCTCGCAAGGTACTGCTCGGTGTCATATCTGGAATCATGGCTGCGATCGGCCAGGCAGGCGGACTGGTCCTTTCACGTCAGGGGATGCAGGGTGGCTTTCCTCCTTTTGCAGGCACATTGATCCGCATGATCGCAGCCTTCCTTACCCTTTGGCTTCTTGCAATGGTTCAACAGAAAGCCAAGACTACCCTGATCACTGCCTATCAAAATCCCCGTATCAGCGCATTAGTATTTTTCGGGTCGATATTCGGGCCAGTCGTAGGTGTATCTCTATCACTTCTGGCTGTTCAGTACGCCAAATTAGGCATCGCCTCCACTTTAATGGCTCTGCCGCCTGTCTTCATGATGCCTGTCAGTTATTTTCTCTTCCATGAAAAGTTTGGTTGGCATGCGATCCTGGGAACATTTATCACAATTGCCGGTGTAGCCACATTGTTCTTGACATAAGGGGTAGAAATCAATAGGTTTTTTTCGATTAATCAATATAATGATATAGATGGCGTACTCAGATCTGGTTAAACCTAATCCACCTCATATTCGCGTAATCATTGTAGATGATCATCCTTTCATCCGAAAAGGTATCCGCGCATTTATAGAACAAGAGCCTGACATTCTGGTAATCGGTGAAACAGGATCAGGAATTGAAGGCTTGAGATTATGCCATCAGGAACCGCCAGATGTACTTTTACTCGATCTATCCCTTCCTGATATGCCGGGTATCCAGATATTAAAGGAATTACAGCACCAATCCCCACAGATACGCACTGTCGTGTGCAGCAGCTTCTCGGATGACGATAATATTCTTGCCGCCATTCAGGCTGGAGCTATCGGATTCCTGATCAAAACCGATCCACCAGAAATAATCCTCCAGGCACTGCGGAACGCGTATCATGGAATAACAACATTATCCGATTTCGTGGAATCTCGGGTGACAGAAATCGATCAACAAGGGAATTCGCCCACTCTTGCCCTCCAACATCTCACAAGCCGCGAATTAGAGATCTTACGACTGCTTGCTACCGGGCATAATAACCATGAGATCGCCGAGAAATGCTTTATCAGTGAAGGTACAGTTCGGACCCATATTTTTCATATGCAAGGGAAGCTGGGGATTGATAGTCGCGCCAAACTGGTGATCTATTCGATTAAGCAGGGAATTGCACAGGTTTAAGTAACCCCCGTTAAAACAAACTCTCATTAATAATAGGTATTCACCTGCTATATCTTCACTTACGGGTCATAGAAGAATATGACTAAAGATATATCCGCGGTCACATTTCATTTATTCTCCAAACTGATATTCTAAAATGGTATCTGACTTTTATATTTGGAGGAAACATGCAAATTGTCACTGACCAGGGGATGGACCTGAGCAACGCTCAAACCGCGGGAATCTCCCTGCAGACAGTTCCACTAAAAATTACACTGGAAGGGAAAACCTATCAGGGAGCTGATTCCATCGACTATGTTTCGTTTTATAAGTTACTGCAGCAAACAGAAAACTTCCCTACCACCACCCAACCTTCACCTGGTGATTTCGCTGAGATATACCGTAAGTTGGCAAAAAAAGACCCGGATATTCTATCGATCCACATTTCTTCAGGGCTTAGTGGAACGATCAACTCGGCACGTCTGGGAGCAGAAATGGTCCCAGAAGCCAATGTCACAATTGTAGATACGAAAACATTATCTATCACGTTTGGCTGGCAGGTGCAGGCTGCAGCAAAAGCCCTACAAGCTGGTTGGTCCCTTTCAGATATCATTCAATTGCTAACAAATATCCAACAGGGTACTGATACTCTCTTCACCCTCTCAGACCTTAAATACCTGATCCATGGCGGTCGTATTAGCCATATCAAAGGACTCATGGGTTCGCTCCTGAATATCAAGCCTGTGATCGGTGTATCCCCCATCGACGGAAAATACTATTCCCGCGCCCAGGAATTTACTTTTAAAAAAGCTATTCAGAAGATCGCGGAGCTGGCTGTTGTAAAACATGGTGAAGGTGCATCCCTCAGAGTACAGATCGTACACGGTAACAATCCAGAAGGCGTAGAAATGCTTCAGGAAAAACTCTCATCATATCTAAACTGCACCTTCGAAGAAACTCTCCCGGTTGCACCTGTTCTCGGAGCGCATACCGGCCCATCTGTCGTGGGCGCAGGTTTTGCCCCCCTAGATCTATTTCTGCACCCGGATTTAAACCTGCTTAATCGTGAATTGTTAACACTCTAACCTGCCGCACCTTTTTTTGATACAATAACTCTCTCAATAACCAATGGGAGAGTTTTTTATGTTGGATCATCCGACAGACAACCTGACGAAAAGTCAGATTTGGTGGTTGGCTATTCGCCCTCGCACCCTACCTGCTTCCACCAGCGGAGTGGTGGTTGGAACCGCTGTAACACTCATGGAAGGCAAATTCCAATGGATTCCGGCTCTGGCAGCTCTCGCGGTGGCTTTACTCCTACAGATCGCCAGTAATTTAGCCAATGATGTTTTCGATTTTGAGCGGGGTTCGGATACCAGCGATCGGGTGGGTCCTGTTCGCGTGACAGCGGCGCATCTGCTTACCCCCTCTCAGGTAAAAAAGGGGTTAGCGTGGGTGGTAATAATCGCTGCTGGCATCGGTTTCTATCTCACGTTCCACACCGGATGGCCGGTACTTGCCATCGGCCTGGCTGCCATTCTCTCAGCGATCCTGTATACCGGCGGGCCGTACCCGCTCGGCTACCACGGTTTTGGTGATCTGTTTGTTTTTCTATTCTTCGGCCTGGCAGCGGTAACCGGAACATACTACGTACAGGCAGGCTCTACCTCTCTGTCTTCATGGCTGATGGCAATACCGATAGGCTTGCTTGTGGTCAATCTACTGGTTGTGAATAACCTGCGAGATATCCACACAGATGCCAGAGTTGGAAAACAGACCCTCGCAGTGCGTCTGGGCGTTCGAAACACCCGCATCAATTATCTGATCTGGCTGAATCTGGCTTATTTATCTATTCCTGTGTTTATTCTTTTGAAAATCATTCCCGCCTGGTCCTTATTAACTTGGTTGTCCATACCTGAAGCAATACGGGTAACTAAAATTGTCCTTACTCAGGAAGGCCGAGCACTGAATCCTGCACTCGCAGGAACCGGGCGCCTTGCTCTGATCTTTGCTCTACTCTTCCTTATAGCAATACTGTTGGGGTTGGTCGTGCGGATCGCTTAGCGTAAATCCACCCACGGACAAAGATGCTTTTCAAGCCAGTCTACACTGAAGTATAAACTTAACCCAAGTAGGCTCATCATGATGACACCGGCGTACATGGCGGGATAATCCAGTAAGGTGCTGCCATTAAAATAAATGTAGTATCCCAGACCTTTTTTGGTGGCGAACAATTCTGCAACATATAAAACAGCTACAGCTGTGCCTATCGATTGTCGTAAAGCCGATAGAATCGCTGGCAGGCTTGCGGGAAAATAGACGTATCTAAAAAGCGCCTTACGCCCTGCTCCCAGGCTACGGATGCTCTGGATCAACTGGCCAGGAATCGCCAGCGCCTGATCCCTGACAAGGACTATGATCTGAAAGAATAGAATAATAAAAACCAGGCTAATCTTCGCAGCATCACCGATGCCAAGGAAAAGCATCAGAATCGGAACAAAAACGACCTTGGGGATGGGGTAGAGGATATATATGATCGGCGAGAACAATCGATTGAGTGTTACCGATTGACCAATCACAATCCCTGCCGGAGCGGCCAGAATTACAGCTAGAACCATACTTGCGATTACACGCCAGAGACTGGCAAGGAAATGAGATGGTAAATCTTTCCCTAACTCCACGAGTAAAACCTGCAAGACTCTCCACGGACCGGGAAGGATGGATAAATGTATCACCCAGGAAAGGATCTGCCAGGAAATTAAGAGAAAAGCTGTAGCAAAAAACAGCGAACTCTTCTTCATACAACTCCCATCTTCATTTTCAGATCCTGACACAGAGATAACCCGGCTGGAGAGAGGGTTCCATCGGATGTACAACCGGCAAGGTTCTGAAAGATCTGCTTTCCATGGTGTGGGGGGGAATCAAGAAGCCAGATCTGTTTCCCCATCAAGACAGCTTCTTCAATGGAATGTGTTACGAGAATCACTGTGATTCCCTGTTCTTTACATAGAGAGCCAACCAAGTTTTGCAGATCGACCCGTGTGGCCGCATCCAGGGATGAAAAAGGTTCATCCATTAAAAGCAAGTCAGGCTTTAATGCCAGGGTACGCGCTATGGCCACCCTTTGTCGCTGACCGCCAGAAATTTGAGCGGGATATTTCGAAGCAAGATGGGCTATTCCTAACCGTTCCAGTAGTTCGGAAACCAGGGGAAGATTTTCTGAATTTGATGGAGCGTGTTTTCCATCCGGCCCGTATAATCTCCGTACATCCTGACCCAGAGAAGCATTCTGTGCCACGGTTGCCCAAGGTAATAGCCCGAAATCTTGCAAAATCAAGCCAGTTCCCGGTCTTGGGCGTAGGAGAAGTTCTCCATTTATTTCGATGCTTCCGGATGTTGGTAAACGTAAACCAGCCAGAAGATACAGCAGGGTAGTTTTACCGCAGCCCGAACTACCTAAAATGGACCAGGAATCCCCGCGAGCTACTTCCCATGAAATTCCCTGGAAGAGGGGCTTACCGCGGGGATAATTAAAGTTAAGGTCAACGATCTGGATCATGCACCCAACCGGGTGGATCACTGTGGAACAGCCACGCTCAGGGGAAGATAATCCCCAGTGACCGAATCCCAGTAGGATACATCTACAGCCAGAAGCCCCATTTCCTGTGCCCAGCTCATGGCATCGTTCCATTCCACTTCAGAGGGTAAACCGGCAGCTGTAAAAGTTGGCAGTGCATAGGTGGCTAAAAGTGGCGCGGGAACCAGATTTTTTTCAGTGAGGATATCCGTATATCCGCCCGGATTGGCATTGATCATAGCCACAGCCTCTTCGATTCCGATCAGGAAGGCTTTGACAGCATCCCCTTTGGTATTGAGACTATCCGTCCTGAAGCTGTAAACTGAAAAACCATACTGCGGATACTTGGAATCATCCAGTACAACCTTAGCGCCTTGTTGCACCGCCAGCGCAGCCAGTGGATCCGGCATAACGGCTGCTGCAAGTTCACCGGAGCTAAGCAAAGCCATCCTTTCAGGGATCTTTGGAACCGCAATAGTTTTAATATCCTCTTTAGCCAAACCGCTTTCTTGCAGCAGGCGGTAAGTCACATACTCAATAACCGTTCCCTGGGACACCCCGATCTCAACCCCTTTAAGTTGATCCGGTGTGGTGATACCGCTTTGTCCTGAAGCCAGAATATAGAAATGCCCGGATTCTGAGGTAGGTTTTAATGCATAACGAACGATTTTGATCTGTACATGTTCTTTGTTAAAGAAGAACGTGGAGAGGGTTTCATTGATCATTCCATCCACTTGACCGGCGCTGATCAATTGATCTCTTTCCGGGGCAGAAGCAACTGGTACAAATTCAACTTGGACTCCTGCTTTTTCAAAGAGACCTTCCTGCTGAGCCACAAAGATCGGCAGGGCATCAATGATTGGTAAAGCTGTCACCCTGAGAACTGGCAGTTCAACCGTAACAACCGATGTAGATCCATCGTTAGCCGTCGATGAAACTGGTGACACTGCGGGAGAACATGCAGATATAGACAATGAAACTAACACGAAGAGAGAAACTATTAAGTGACTTTTTCTCATTTTTTACCTCACTTGCAGGAATTTTCGTGAATTATACAACGAACCTGTGCCTAGCACGAGAATAAGTCTGCAAATGGATTTTCTGCCCCCTGAAAATCCCGATTCTTTATTCCAGAGATCTCTGAATTGCATTCTGCAACTTGATCAATATCTCTTTCTTGCGTTTCAACATTTCTTTGAACTCTAGATTCTCAGTAGAATGGATCTCCACCCGCAGGTCAGAGATACAAGCATCCAGCAATTCCAATAGAATACTAGTTTCCTCAGCATCTATTTTGAGCGAGATCATGATGCCCTCCATCAGGGAACATCGAAGGCGGCTCCCATATTTTTATTATAAGGAGTGCATTTAATGGAATCAAGCGATCTGGCTTCGCTCTTCAACCTGAATCCAGGCGTGGGATTAATATAATCCCCATATTTGTATAAACATTCTATGGTAGAATTTTTAATTTAGTACAGAAAAATATGCCTGGCGACAGGTTTAATCTCAACACAATTGGAGGATTTATGGCAAAGAAATGGGTGTATTTATTTAATGAAGTGGAACAAGCGCAGAAATACGCAAAGGGAGATTGGGATAAAGTTCGCGGACTGCTGGGTGGTAAGGGTGCCAACCTTGCAGAAATGACCCGCATCCACCTGCCAGTACCACCATTCTTCACCATTACTACAGAAGCATGTAATGCTTACTCTGCCAGCGGTAATTTCCCCGAGGGAATGTGGCGGCAAGTGCTATCCGCACTAAAAAAGGTTGAAAATGCTTCTGGCAAGAAATTTGGAGCGCCTTCAAACCCCTTGCTGGTTTCGTGCCGTTCAGGCGCAAAATTTTCGATGCCTGGCATGATGGATACTGTTTTGAATATCGGTTTAAATGATCGGACTGCTCGTGGAATGGTCCGCCTCACCGGAAATGAACGCTTTGTGTATGACTCATACCGACGTCTGATCCAAATGTTTGGTTCGGTAGTTCTTGGCCTTCCAGACGAAGCGTATGAAGATGTGCTCGAAGCCTATAAACACTCTAAGGGTTATAAATCGGATACCGACTTGAAAGCGGAAGACCTGAAAACATTGACAGAGAAATTTAAAGATGTCACTGCCAGTCACGGTTTTGCTTTCCCTCAGGAACCGATGAAACAACTGGAACTGGCTACAGAGGCCGTTTTTAAAAGCTGGAATGGGAAACGCGCAGTAGATTATCGCCGCGCAACCAATATCCCGGATGATCTCGGAACCGCGGTCAATATTGTCACTATGGTCTTCGGGAACATGGGATGGGAATCCGCCACCGGTGTAGCTTTTACCCGAGATCCCCAGACTGGTGAACGCGAAATGTTTGGCGATTACTTGCTGAATGCCCAGGGTGAGGATGTAGTTGCCGGTATTCGGAATACTGAAAAGATTATTAACCTCAAAAAAGATCTGCCTGAAGCCTATCAGCAATTCATGGAAATCACTGCCATGCTGGAAAAACATTACACAGACATGCAGGATGTAGAATTCACTATTGAAAACAAGCGGTTATGGATGCTCCAAACCCGCAATGGAAAGCGAACCGCAAAAGCTGCAGTAAAAATGGCAGTGGATATGGTTGGTGAGAAGTTGATCACCAAACAGGAAGCTATCCTTCGGGTAAGCCCAGAAAATGTGGATACCTTACTTCATCCGCAATTTGACCCGAAAGCCATCAAAGCAGCCAAAACTGGCGGCAGCTATTACGGCAGCGGAGTGAATGCCTCTCCCGGCGCCGCTGTGGGTCAGATCTACTTTGATGCTGATACTGCCGAGCGCATGGCCAAAGAACACAAACAGGATGTCATCATGGTTCGCCCCTTTACAAAACCGGATGATGTTCACGGTATGCTTGCAGCCAAAGGAATTCTCACTTCGGAGGGTGGTGCTACCTCGCATGCCGCAGTAGTTGCGCGTCAGTTCGGTGTTCCTTGTGTTGTGGGTGCCTCGAGTATTAAGATCGATATGGATCGCCGTCTGATGGTTGCAAATGAAGTAGTCGTCAAAGAAGGGGAATGGATCTCTGTAGATGGCACGACCGGTGAGGTTTTCCTCGGTAAGATCCCTGTTGTGGCTCCATCACTGGAAGAACAAAAAGACCTTCTAACCTTGCTTACCTGGGCGGATGAGATCTGTGCCACCGAAGGTATCCGTAAGGCTCCCACAGGCTGGCCGACCCGTGGCTTACAGGTTTGGGCGAATGCGGATTATCCCAAAGATGCACAACGAGCCCGTTCATACGGTGCAGTTGGCATTGGTCTTTGCCGTACTGAACATATGTTCTTCGAAACTGAACGCCTGCCGATTGTCCAGCGCATGATCTTGGCTGAAACAAGTGATGAACGCACGGCTGCTCTGAACGAATTGCTGCCTTCGCAGCGCTCCGATTTTGAAGGCCTGTTCAGAGCCATGGTAGATAATGAGAAGAATAAGAATGGATATCCCGTAATTATCCGACTGATCGATCCACCTTTACATGAATTCCTGCCAGGCGCTGAAGAATTGGCAGAAAAGATCGTCTCTCGTCGGATTGAGAATCTGTCACAATATGCTGTTGGTAAAGGTGACACAAGCGAAATCACTGAACTTCAAAAACTGCATGCGGCGGTGGAAGCCATGCACGAAAGCAACCCGATGATGGGCCTACGCGGTGTACGACTCTCTATCGTAATGCCTGAGATAGTTGAGATGCAGGTCCGAGCCATCTTCGAAGCAGCCGCTAATACAGCCCTGGATGGGTTCAAGCCTAAACCTGAGGTGATGATTCCTCTGACTGGTCATGTGAATGAGTTGAAATGGATCCAACCACGGTTGGAACGAATAGCCAAGACAGTGATGGATGAGAAGAAAATAAAATTCGAGTACAAATTCGGTACGATGATCGAGATACCGAGGGCCGCAGTCACAGCCACCGAAATCGCCACCGAAGCCGAATTCTTCTCTTTTGGTACGAACGACTTGACGCAAATGACCTTCGGATACAGCCGTGATGATGCGGAACGCAACTTCCTCATCACCTATGTGGAACAGGGCATCTTACCTAAAAATCCATTCCAGCAACTGGATCGGGATGGTGTTGGCCGATTAATGAAAATGGCTGTGGAAGATGGCCGCTCTACCCGCGTAAACCTCGAAGTGGGTATTTGTGGTGAACACGGCGGTGATCCTTCATCGATCGAGTTCTGCCATATGATCGGGAATAACTACGTCTCCTGCTCCCCCTTCCGGGTACCTGTTGCGCGTCTTGCAGCCGCTCAGGCAGCAATTAAACACAGCAAATAATAGATAGAACGAGTAAACCCAACAGAACGCCGGTGAAACCCGGCGTTCTATCTTTAATCCCAGTAATCAATGGATATTGTTTATTTAGATCTGCAATAGAACATTCTGTAGAGTAGATCTAATTCAACAATACTGCGGATGTATTGACGGGTCTCCAGGAACCGTACAGTTTCAAGGAAGAGATCCGGATCTTTACCGGACAATTCACGCCAGACAGCAGCGTTACCTGGTCCTGAGTTGTAAGCGGCTAGCGCCGCGAAAAGGTCTCCATCGAATCCCTCCATCTGCTGGTGCAGATAATGACTGCCAATTTTTATATTGACCAATGGACGGTAGATGTCATTTTCCACAAATACCGCCGGCCAGCCGGTATGAGATACCGTCTGATTCGCTGTTTCGGGCATTAACTGCATCAACCCTTTCGCGCCTACGCTGGACTCAATAAATCCTTCAAATAGACTCTCCTGGCGGATGAGGCTGAAGAGAATCAGCGGGTCGATCTTTTCATCCACGGCAGATTGTAAAACGATATCCCGATAATATGCTCCATACCGTATGTGGTTAAAATACACTGGAGCATTCAAAGTGGCAGTTTCATCAAGTCCTGCTAATTGTAAAACCTGTCTGGATGCAAAGATGGCAGATCGGTACAACCCCGTATCGAGGAAATACTGAGCCAAACGGTATGTATTGACCGGGTCCAGTTCATTATCGATTCGTACCGCTTCAAACTCTCCGCGAGCTTGTTCATAGAGACCCAGCCGCCAAAATTCCTGCCCACGTAACACACGTGGATCATCACTCAAAGTCCCCAGAGAATCCAGATCCACCTCAGCCCCCAGGTTAAAAGTGCTGCGCATCCAATCATTCGCAACCAGGTGTTCAGCAGGCAGATCTACAGCCAGATCCATCACCGGGCAAGAAGTGATCAAATCTGTACCCAGAAGAAGGCTGCGAGCTCGTTCGCTATAGTATCCACCGGGATCGGCTTGAAGGGCATTCTGCCATGATGTTCTAGCTTTTTCCTCATCGCCAATAGCCTGATTGGATTTTCCAATCCAAAGCCAGGCTGATGCAGTTTCCATTGGCTCAGTTGCCAAAACGAGAGCACGCTGGAAGGTGTTCAAAGCTGCCTGATAATCCTCCTGGCGATACCGGGTTATGCCTGAAAGGTAGATGCCTGAGTAAGAGATCTCTGCCGAGGGATATTCCACTGCAAGCCGCTCCCAGGTGGCAGCAGCTTCATCCAGCAACCCCTTACGCTCATAGATCCTTGCGGCCTCATAAAGGTATCCCGGAGCCTGTGCATCCTGGGGGGCTGTCACCACAAAATCTATCAAGGTCTGCGCTGCTTCCACATGATTTTCTTGATAATACCATTGGGTATAGGCCTTTTCATCCCAGGCGGTATTCCAAAATCTATCCCCCGGGTGACCCTGGATCAATGAATCCCAATCTCTGTTCGCTGCAGGATAGTTCTTCAAATACGTGTAGGCAAGAGCTCGGTAGTAATGCATTGTGCCATCGTGGGCAGCAGTCTCTGATTCATAGGCACTCAGGGCATCCACTGACGCCTGATATTGACCAGCATAATAATCGACGATTCCACGATTCAAATGATCCACCGGTTGATTGTCATTCACCAGAGTTACCAGAGCAAAGTAAGAATCGCTCGCTTTCGGATAATTATCTACACAGGAAAGGAAATGAGCATAAGCGGATTCAAAATCACCCCGATTGTAATAGATCTGCCCAATGAGGAATTCAGCTGCCGCGCGATCATAATCATTCCCTGTAATGCTGAGGATTTCCTGATAAGTTCCGATCCCCTGATCAGCTCTGCCTAATTTAACCTGCGAGCCGGCAACCTTGAATAACAACCAGACTGGCTGAGGTACGGTGGTTCGTTCTACAGCCAGTTGATATGCCGATGTTGCTTCTTCATACCTTCCTGCCCCTGCCAAAGCATCGCCCAGTTTTTCAAGATAGTAATCATCCAAGATACCCGGCCGCAAGGTCAGGTATTGCTCATAGGCACCGGCAGCTTCATCAAAACGACCTAAGCCAAAGTACAGCTCACCCAGATAAACAGCCGCCATAGAAACGGGCAACGGCGAAGTAAACTCTTGTTGGACTTTTCGGAACAGCTCAAGAGCTTTAAGTTCATCCCCACGTTCGTAATGGATTCGGGCAATCATCACCAACGCAGACGAGCGGATATCTGGATCTGTTGTCAGGTCGTAAGCCAGTGAATATGCCTCCAGTGCGGCATCATAATCCCCATCCAAGAAAGCCCGATCTGCGCGTTGTATCCTTCCGGCAGGCAGTGGTGTCGCAGTAGCTGTTGGCAGAGGTGTGCCTGTCGGTAGAGCAGTCTGTGTGCTGGTGGTTGGTTGGCTTGCTGTAGGTGTGGATAATAATGGGACTTGCCTGTTACAACCACTTAGAACCAGGCTGATAGCTACCAGCTGGATAATCAAAGTTTTTGTATTCATGCAAGGTTTATAACGGATATTATCCAGGGTGTCAAACCAGTACAGCTACAGGCAACCTGTTTTCCGCCTGTCGTGTCTACTTAAACTAGTCTCAACGAGATCCGACCTCTGTCCAATTCCACTTTGATGATCTCCACTTCAATCACATCAGCAACCGTCAAAACGGTACCAAATGCCATCTGGGAGCGATGCAGTAAGCCGTCTTGCTTGACCCCAATATCCACGAAAGCGCCAAAATCCACAACGTTACGTACCGTTCCTTTGAGAACCATGCCCTCAGCCAGATCTTCCATCTTCAGGACATCACTTCTCAAAATTGGGGCTGGTGCATCTTGCCGGGGATCTCTGCCGGGACGTACAAGTTGTTCCATGATATCTGTCAATGTATGCACACCACATCCAAGCTGTGCCGCAAGGTCTTCAGGTTTCACCTGAGCCCGTAAGTTCTCAATCGCTTTCTTTCGATCTTGCAGTGGCGCGTTCGACAGCATACCAGATCGGTCCATGACGGCTTCAGCGACAGAGTAACTTTCAGGGTGAATAGCGGATGCGTCCAGGGCATTTTTGCCGTTCAGGATCCGCAAGAAACCCGCGCTCTGTTCAAATGCTTTAGGTCCCAGTCCGCTGACAGAGCGGATTTGTGATCTTTCAATAAAAACACCATTCTCATCCCGGAAAGCGACAATCTTATCTGCCAATTTCGGGCCAATACCAGCCACATAACCCAGGAGGGCAGAGGATGCAGTATTGATATCCACGCCCACCCGGTTCACGACGTCCTCTACAACACCATCCAGTGTATTTTTCAGTAATCCCTGGTCCACATCGTGCTGATATAAGCCCACACCGATGGACCGTGGGTCGATCTTGACCAGTTCTGCCAGCGGATCTTGCACTCGACGGGCGATAGATGCGGCTCCCCGTAAAGAGACATCCAGGTCAGGCATCTCCTGCCTGGCAAGCGGACTGGCTGAGTACACACTGGCACCAGCTTCATTTGTTATGATGTACTTCACATCTGGCAAGTCTTTGATCACTTCAGCTGCCAACTGCTCTGTTTCCCGGCTTGCAGTGCCATTACCGATAGAAATGAGGGTAATGTGATGTTTTTTAATCAGGTCGTGGATTACTTCCAGTGATTCTTTCCACTTTTTTTGCGGTTCATGTGGATAGATCGTTCCTGTATACAATAATTTTCCGGTGGAATCCACAACAGCCACTTTGCATCCAGTTCTAAAACCCGGGTCTAGGCCGAGAACAACTTTACCAGCCAGGGGTGGCTGACTCAGTAAGCCGCGTAAATTCTCAGCAAAGATCTGAATTGCATGTAACTGAGAAGAGACAGAAAGTTCCCTGCGGACGTCTCGCTCGATGGCCGGTAGCAATAAGCGCTGTGCGCTGTCTACAATGGCTTCTTCTAATTGCGTATTGAATCGAGAGGCGGGATCTGGCCTGAAGGCTGAGCTAATGGCGGTTCGCCAATCTCGTTCTGGTACCTCTATGGCAACCCGGAGGATATTCTCAGTTTCACCTCGATCAATCGCCAATGCTTGATGCGGACGGATCTTATCAACACGGTTTTCAAATTCATAGTAGATCTCATATACCCGGCGGTCATCCTGAGCATCTTCCACTTTTTCCACACTCAGGGTAGCATACTGCATGGCACGCTCACGGGTCAGTCTACGTACATCCGCATGATCACTGATCGATTCAGCAACGATGTCCCGCGCTCCAGCCAGAGCCTCTTCCACCGTCAATACCTGTTCATTCAAGAAAGCTTCGGCAGCTTTTTCCGGGGTCTGTCCCGAACGAACTTGTTGAAGAATCATGTCTGCTAATCCCTGTAATCCCTTCTCGCGGGCAACACTGGCGCGAGTCCGACGTTTTGGTTTATATGGGGCATATAAATCCTCCACTGCTGTCAGGGTCATTGCGGCTTTAATCTTTTCTTCCAATTCCGGGTTCAGTTTTCCCTGATCGATTATTGAAGCAAGGACCGCAGCCTTTCGCTCATCCAAAGTTCGCAATCTTTCTACCTCCGTCTGCACCGATCGGAGTTGCTCTTCATCCAAAGTCCCGGTCATTTCCTTGCGGTAACGGGCAATAAAAGGTACAGTATTGCCATCATCTAGCAATTGAATTGCTGCAGCAACCTGCCCGGTTTTAATTTTGAGAGTTTGCGCAATCATTGGGGAATAGTCAGTCACAGTATCATCTCTCCAGGGTTTAAGTGACAGGTATTTTATCATAATAACAACCATTAACTTCAGTACTTACCACGGTAAAAACGTGTGTATTGTTTATAATTAGATCAGGAGTCCGTGATGCGAATAATCGATCTATCTACCTGGCCACGCCGAAAACACTTTGAAATCTTCTCCCGGTTCGACTACCCTCATTTTAATATCTGCAGCAATGTGGATATCACGGAGACAAAGGGCCTTATCCGAGATCTAAAACTCTCTATCAATACAGCGTTGATCTACTGTCTTGCCCGTTCAGCCAATGAACTTCCTGAATTTCGTTTGCGAATCCGCAATGATCAGGTGGTCGAGCATGAACGGGTACAACCTTCCGCATCCGTAATTAGCAAAGACAACCTTTTCTCTTTTTGTACCATGCCGTATCACCCCGATTTTCAAGTTTTCTCTCAAAGAGCGGAGGAATTGATACAATTCAGGCAGAGCCATCCGACGTTGGAAGATGAACCTGGGCAGGATGATTTGCTGTTTATGAGCTGTATTCCGTGGATCAATTTTACTTCGATCAGCCATCCCATACATATGCACCCTGCAGATTCTATCCCACGGATTACCTGGGGGAAATTCAATATCGATAGCGGTAAAACCCAGCTGCCCGTATCAGTTCAGGTGCACCATGGATTAATGGACGGATACCACGTGGGTCAATACTACCAATTACTGCAGCAATTACTCAATACCCCAGCAAGCTGGATAGGTCGTGATTAAAGAAACCGAAGGAGTGTAAATGACCAAGAAATTGATCGTAGTTGCCGGGAACATCGGGGCTGGAAAGACCTCATTAACAGAACGAATCGGTGCTCGTCTGGGATGGCGTACTGCTTTTGAATCCGTGGCGGATAACCCATACCTGCCTGATTTTTATCAAGATATGCGTACATGGTCCTTTCATTTACAGGTATTCTTCCTCGGGCATCGTGCTCAGCAATTCCTGGACCTGGCCAATGACCCACTTTCTGCCATCCTGGATCGCAGCATCTTTGAGGATGCCTTTATCTTTGCCCGCGCATTGCATCACCTGGGGAATCTCTCAGAACGAGATCTAGCCGCCTACCGCAAGTTGTATCAATTGGTGGTACAAAATCTACCTGCTCCGGACTTGCTCATCTATCTGAAAGCACCGGTGGATGTATTAATGCAGCGCATCCAGAAACGCGCCAGAAATATGGAAACCGGGATCAGCCGGGATTACCTGGCATTGCTCGAAAGTTTTTATGATGATTGGCTGCGTGATTTTGATCTTTGCCCGGTTTTGACCATCCAGACAGACGATCTGGATTTTGTGCATAAACCGGCAAATTTGAATATTATTGTGGATCGTATACAGGAGAAACTTGCAGGGAAGGAAGACCTGGTCTTTTGAACAAGTTTTTGACGCGCAACTTATCCTGCGGAACAGCGTAATAGTGAGTAGAGCAAAGCAGAGGATGCCTACTACATGACACCAGATCAAGGAATTGATCCCACGCTGTTTACAACAGTTGTTGAAGAGAATCACCGACCGGTGTTCAACCTGTGTTATCGCATGCTCGGCTCTATGGAAGATGCGGAGGATGCTGCCCAGGAGACATTCTGGAAAGCATATCGCAATTACCATCGGTACGACCCCTCCCGATCTTTACTAACCTGGTTATTGGCTATAGCTGCACATCACTGCATCGATGAGATCCGCAAGCGCCGGATGAAAACAATCAGCCTGGATGCATTCACTGAAGAGATCCTGCCAGATTTGCAGCCATTGCCAGAGATCCAGACCGAGCAGCGGATAGAAAACGAAAATATACACACCCTGCTGGATACACTGCAACCTGAGGATCGGGCAGCGGTTGTTATGCGCTACTGGTATGGATTTAGTGATGAAGAAATTGCTCAAACACTGAACCTGACGATTCCAGCTGTGAAGAGCAGGTTGTTCCGCGCCCGCAAACAACTGGCCAGTACCATAAATCAACAGGAAAAAAATCATTCGGCAGAGATCAGGAGGCAGAATGAACCACAGTCCATTTGAAAATTGGATCTTTGATGACGAGCTCGAGCCAGGGGAAGCAAAGCAATTGAATGCTCATCTGCATGACTGCCCTGCGTGTAAAGCAATTAAAACTGCTGATCAGGAAGCTAAACACCTGATGCGATCCGCGGCAATTGCTTCCCCAGAAACTGGGTTTACCGATCGTTGGCTTCTTTTCGCGCGCCACCAGGAAGAAAAGGCGCAAAAAAAACAAGTGGCCATCTTGTTCAGTATTTTTATTACCCTTGCGGTCATTTCTACCATCATCCTTATTACTGCATCCCACCAGCAGGGAATTGAGGTTGTTTATTTCCTGCAATCATCACTAATAGATTTACAGCAATGGTTTCAACGACTGATCATCACCCTCAATTCGTATCGGTTTGTCCTTTCCGTCCTCCCATTCAGAGTTCCGGCCATCGTCTGGCTCTTTCTGGCAGGCAACCTGGGTTTCTGGGCTCTCATCTGGGCTCTATCCATATGGAAATTTCCTTCCATCCGTAAGGTGCTTGCGTGAAGCGTTCTATTACCCTCTTCCTGGTATTTTTTAGTTTCGTTCTGGCTGGATGTCAGTATGAAGGCTCACCCATATCTGGCTACCCCCTTGAACGTGTGGTATTGGGTGGAGGATTGCATCTCACATCAAAAGATCAAATACCAGGAACCTTGCTGGTAATTGGGGGCGTTACAGATGTAGCCAAAGGGACAATCATCCAGGGAGATTATTATCAACTTGGCGGAAACTTGAGCTTTAATGGAAAACTTATGGGTGACCTGCATTCGATCGGTGCAGACATAACTGTCCTCCCCGATGCAGTCATCGAGGGTAATATACAAAAATCCTCCTCGACTGTGGAAATCCAGGATGGGGCTACGATCTACGGTGAAATGATCGAAGAACAGCAGCCATCCATTCCACCCCCGCTGAGTGCAGCCCCCACGGTACCCTTGGAACCACTCGACCACCTTCAGTTGCCCTCCCCGGCTATTCCGGCTATCAAAGTATCCGGGACTTTACTGGCTGCGATCCTTCAGGCACTGCTAGCAATGATTATTGCCTTCATACTTCCTAACAGGGTCACACAAGCAGCAGAGAGAGCTGGTCGGCAGACCGTATCCTCCTTCCTGGTAGGTTTTGTAGTAGCCCTGGGAGCCCCATTCGTTCTGGCGCTTACTGTAATAACCATTATAGGAATTCCACTGGCTGTTTTTGGAATCTTATACATTTCTGCAGCTATATTATTTGGCTACGTGTCACTGGGTATGTGGGTTGGTATGCGAATTTCGGCTGCCTTCAGAACACGCTGGCATCCCTCTCTGAATGCCGGGGTAGGTACCTTATTGCTCTCTCTAGGTATGGCTGCTCTAACTTTGTTTGGGGCTCCTGGTGTCATCCTCATCGTATGTACCGGGTTAATCAGTTTTGGGGTAACTCTACGCTCGCGGTTTGGGCGTCGAGCTGCCATCTGAATATTATTACTGGAGGAACCATGAATAAAATCCCGTTGATCTTAATTGCCGCATTGTTGATCCTCTCCACCCTTGCGTGCAGCTTCACTGTGAATGTCCCTACCATCGAAACAGGGCCGGATCAGACTTATACCATTCAGGAATCAGCCCCTGAGGACACAGAACCGTTCGATCTGTCGCTGCAAGTTGGGGCAGCCAATCTGGAGCTTTCTGGTGGAGCAAGCGGTTTGGTTGAAGGGACCGTGATCTACAATCTGGGTGACTGGGAACCAAAACTCACACGAGCAGATCACAGCCTGGAAATACGTCAGGGGAAGGCTGGAGATGTGGGAGGTTTCAACGTCAACGATATTAAGAATGAATGGGATTTAAAACTCACGCAAAGCGTCCCTCTCAATCTATCGATCGAAGCAGGAGCCTATACGGGTCGTATGGACCTGACCGGTGTTCCGCTACGCACGCTTGAGATTCACGATGGTGCCAGTGATAATACTATCCAGTTTAATTCCCTCAATCCATTTTTGATGGAAAGTTTTGAATATCTTACCGGGGCATCTACTGTACGCCTTGAAGGCCTGGCAAATGCAAATGCAAAAGAGTTGAACTTTTCCGGTGGAGCAGGTACCTATACTCTCGATTTCACCGGCGATTTGCAACAAGACATGAATGTGAAAATCGATGCCGGTGTTAGTACTATTCGCATCATCATCCCATCCAACATGAATGTGGAGATCAATGTAATTGGTGAAATGAAAACCGTGGCAACCCAAGGAACATGGACCGTCTCGGATGCCCGTTATACCGCGGGAGGAGAAGGCCCCCTGCTAACGCTAGAGATCAATACCAGTTTGGGAACCCTGACGCTTGAACGCGAAAAATAGAAAGTATAAAGCGACAGTCCCGGTTAATTCCGGGACTGTCGCTTTATTTTCGATCATTTGTATAAACAGGCATCCTGGATAATAGTTACCACACTTGGATCCACATAAGCCTTCCATGCTTGATTTCTGGAGATCTTCAGCCTTAGCTCGGAAGATGAGATCTCAACAACTGGCGTTTTTAAAAATACAGTCTTTTTTTTCAGACCTGGAAGGATGGTTTCGAGAGAATCCAGATCTGGTTCTCTCCCAACACGTTGCATCACAGCTATGCTGCTGCATTCAGCCATAAATTCCATCGGGGTGTGCCATTTGGGCAGATCCTCGAGGGAATCTTCACCCATAATATAAGCCAGATACGCACCAGGATACTGCCGATGAAACTCTTTCATGGTATCTACAGCATACAGGGGTGGTGTACGGTGGAAGTCGACATCTGAGTAAATAAACTCAGGGTAGCGGAGAATACTCGCCTTCACCAATTGTTCTCGTAGAACTGCTGGAGTAATACGACGTCCTTTTTTGTGAGGTGGGTCTGGAGTGAGTACCCAGAATACACGATCCAGGTGTAACTGTTTAATGGATTCTTCGGCCAGTATCAGGTGACCTATGTGCGGTGGATCGAATGTCCCACCAAAAATACCTGCGCGCAATTTTACTCCTGCCACTCAAATTCATAGTCACCGATGGTGACAGTATCACCATTTTCGATGCCGGCTTTTCTTAATGCGTCATCCACACCAAGCGTTTCCATCAACCTTTGGAAACGCCGCAGGGATTCTTCCATCTCCCAGTATGTCATGGCCGCGGCACGCTCAATCGCCTTTCCATGAATTCGCCAGGTGTCATCTTCCTCATGGGTGATTTGGAAATCGCGAGCATCATCCACCGCCTTGTACACGGGGATGCTCGTATGGGTTGGCTCATCTTCTTCGGGAGTGTTTTTTAGCAGCTCCGCTGTTTTCCAGAGCAAGTCTTTGAGGTTCGTGCGAGCCAACGCAGAGATCACCATTAGCTCAACGCCATGTTTCTTAAATTGCGAAACTAGTGCGGGCACACGCTGCGTAACTTCAGGATTATCCGATTTATTCAAAACAACAATCTGCGGTTTTTGCCCAAGGCGGGGATCAAAGAGGGCAAGTTCACTGTTGATTTGAGTGTAATCCGCGAGTGGGTTATCTTCTTCACCATTCAGAAGGTGAATGATCACACGACAGCGTTGGATATGACGTAGAAAACTATCCCCCAGACCAATACCCATGTGAGCACCTTCCACCAGCCCGGGGATATCCGCCAATATCAGTGTATTTTGATCATCGAGTGTCACTACCCCCAGGTTAGGTTCCAGGGTTGTAAATGGATAGTTGGCTATCTTTGGACGGGCATTGGTTACAGCAGCCAATAAGCTGGATTTTCCAGCATTTGGCATTCCAACAATGCCAACATCAGCGATCAGTTTTAATTCAAGGCGCAGGAATCGTTCTTCGCCTGGTTCACCTTTCTCTGCGGTTCGTGGTGCTTGATTACGAGAATTGGCGTAATGCGGATTTCCCTTGCCACCTCGCCCGCCCCGGTAAAGGACGATTTGCTGCCCTTTTTCTATCAAGTCGGCTAGAACAACACCGGAGGTATCATCCATTATGACCGTCCCGGCAGGCACTTCCACAGTCAAACTTTTACCATTATGACCTGTCTGATTGTTGATTCCACCGCGATGGCCATCCTCAGCAATAAATCGTGATTTATGTTGGAATAATTGCAGGGTATTCATGTGAGGATTTACCCTGAAAATGATATCTCCCCCCCTGCCGCCATCTCCTCCATCCGGCCCCCCATGGGTGATGAATTTCTGCTGGAGGAAATGAACCATTCCATCCCCGCCCTTACCTGATCGTACATATATTCTTGCTTCATCAATGAACATAACTGTATTATAACTTACCGGTAACAACATTAGGCTGCGATCTCTGGATTATCAAACTCTGATATTTCTCCCGTTTGAACATACACAATTCTTTCACAGATATTGGTTACTCTATCAGCAAGCCGCTCAAGGTTATGCGCTGCCCACAAAACACACTGTGCCTGTCTGTAGTTGGATGGATTTATTGAATAGCTATGCGCAATATGATCAGCCAATTGGTTATAGATTTCATCCACTTCATCATCCAATCCAGGGATCTCTCGCGCAGCTTTATCATCCAGAAGGATGAAGGCTTCTAGTCCTTGTTCCATCATAACAAGCCCTTTATTCGTCATACTTACAAGGAAATGCTGCCAATCATCATCAATTTTTACATCCTTAAGGCGAACCGCTACTTTACCTATCCCCTTCGCATAATCACCAATGCGCTCTATCTCAGTGATTATTTCAAGAATAGCCGCCAGTAGTCGAACATCATGAGCCATTGGTTGTTGTGTCGCAATCAGCGCAATGCATTTAATCTCCAATTCATAGCGCTTTTCATTGATCCTCTGATCTTCAGATATTATTTTTTTTACTGCCTGTATATCATTGGATAATAACGCCTGAATGGAGACACGAACCGCATCCCGAGCGTTCATACCCAGATCCTTAACTTCTGATATCAGAGATGCCAACTGTAGATCGAAATTTTCCCTGGCTGTTTTATGAAGCATTTTCACCTCTCAACCGAACCTGCCAGTAATATACCCTTCGGTTCGAGAATCAACCGGGTTGGTAAAGATCTGGGGGGTTTTTCCATATTCCACAAGTATCCCGCTTCTATCTTCTTCCATAGTCAAGAATGCAGTAAAGTCAGATACACGCGCGGCCTGTTGCATATTATGAGTAACAACAACGATGGCGAATTCTTCCGCTAATTCCCGCATTAATTCTTCAATCCGTAAAGTAGCAATAGGATCTAGCGCTGATGCAGGTTCATCCATAAGAATGACCTCGGGTCTCGTGGCTATCGCGCGGGCTATGCACAAACGCTGCTGCTGTCCACCTGAAAGAGATAACCCACTGGATCGCAGTTTGTCTTTTACTTCGTCCCAAAGAGCTGCTTTCCGTAAACAGATCTCTACCCATTCATCCATAGAGGGGTGGCCAAGGCGATACTGAAACCCATTAATTCTGGCTCCCCAGGCAACATTCTCGTATATCGATCGTGGAAAAGGGTTTGCTTTCTGGAATACCATACCAATATGTCGCCGAACTTCAACTGGATCTACTGATTTTTCATAAATATCAATTTCATGGAAAGTGATCGATCCCTCCATATGGCTTCCCGGTATCAAGTCATTCATCCGATTAAGTGATCTTAATAATGTAGATTTACCACACCCGGAAGGTCCAATCAACGCAGTGATTTTTTTATCAGGAATGGAGATGGAAACATTCTTCACAGCCCTGAACTTTCCATAATAAATGTTGACATTTCTTACTTCAATTTTTCCTACAGTGACATTATTCATTGTTAATACCTTTTATAGCGATTTCTCAGAAGGATGGCTGCTGCATTTATAGACAGAAGGAGAGCAAGCAATACTAAAATGGCCCCAGCCGCGAGATTGCGAAACTCAGGCTGGGGTCTGGAAGTCCACTGATAGATTTGAATAGGAAGAGCGGTAAATCGCGAAAATACGTTTGCTGGATCTACAGTGATATAAGTGGATGCACCAATTACGACCAAAGGGGCAGATTCACCCAATGCTCTCGAAAAGGCTAGGATTGACCCAGTCAGAATCCCGGGAATGGAATTAGGAAGAACATGGTGCCAAATAGTCTGCCACCTGGTAGCTCCAACCCCATAACTAGCTTGTCGCAAAGTATCAGGAACAGCTTTAATTGCTTCCCGGGCATTAATGATGATCAACGGCAGAACCAGAAGAGCCAGAGTTAATCCTGCTGAAAGAATTGTGCGACCATTGGCTGATTCAGAGTTACTCAGCCCCAACCAGGCACCACTTGTCAACTGGGCTAAGGAGCGCACAAAAACAGCCAGCCCTAACATACCATAGATAATGGATGGAACACCAGCCAGATTATTTATATTGGTTCGTATCGCCTGATTAAGGGTGGAATCTCCAGTATATTCTTCAAGATAGATGGCTGTCCCAACTCCAAGAGGAAAAGCTACCAGCATTGCGATCAGAATGATCCATAGAGATCCGAGCAGAGCTGTTCTGATCCCTGCAGTCAGAGGATTCGATGACTGAGGACTTATTAGAATGTCAGGCCGAATCCATGAGAAAAAGACCAATCTCGTTCCTGGTAATTGGCTAACTTCTCGCCTGATTTCTTCCCTCATTCTCAGTGACTGCCAGAATGACCATGTCTGCACAATTTCCGGTTTTGCAATTTTTTCAATAACCAGTTTTACTAGTTCAGTCTGTGAATAGTGTTCAAGGGTCTTCCCTTTTTCCAATTGTTTTAACAGTCCAGGAGATACTCTCTGTCGTATGATTCCCGCAAGTTGAGGTACACTTAATTTTTCAAGATTTTGTCCGGGATCAACGATCTCCGCAGGGGAAACTTTATAACCAATTGCGACATACCCGAAAGATTGGTTAATAATATTAAGTAACAATACAACCAAAATAATAATGCCGATGAACGTTGAGAATTGTAGCAATATCTTCCAGAATCGCTCGCTCCGATTTCTCCTGAGGAGGGTAGGGGTAAATAACGGTTCTTGTTTCTCTCCCATTACTTTACCTCGCTTAGTTTTCGTACTACCCATTGGCTTAGCATATTTAGTGATAAGGTCATGAAAAATAAGAGTAAACTTATGCTAAATAGACTGTTGTAATCGATAGAATCGTAGCTTAAATCACCACCTGAAACTCGGACAATGTGACCGGTCATTGTCTCAGCCCCCTTAAATGGATTAAATGTAAATTTTGGTCCCGCTCCGGCTGCCAAGGCAACGATCATTGTCTCACCTATTGCGCGTGAGACACCAACGATAATTGCTGCAGCCAAACCAGAGATCGCCGCTGGAATAACTACCCTGAATGTAGTCTCTATTTTTGTTGCCCCCAAACCATAAGCGCCTTCTCGTAATGTCCGTGGGACTGCAGTGAGAGCATCTTCACTCATAGATGCTATCAAAGGTAGTATTAGAATTCCCATTACAATCCCTGCTGATGCAGTATTATAGATTTCGACAATATCCCGACCTATTAATGTGCGCAAGAAAGGTGTGACAAAACTTAACGCGAAATAACCATATACAACAGTAGGTATTCCGGCAAGTATCTCGAGTGTGGGTTTAATTGTGGATCGCAACTTGAAACTTGCATACTCACTGAGGTAAATAGCAATTGCTATACCAAATGGAATTGCAATCAGTAAGGCAATAAATGTCGTTATCAGTGTTCCCATAACCAGAGGTAACACCCCAAACAGTTTTATTTGCGGCTGCCATGTGGTGCCTGTAAGAAATTTCACCAGATTAAAATCAGAGCTGGTAAAAAATGGTAGGGCCTCCTTTCCAAGTTCGAATACTATACCCAGGGTGATAAATATTGATAAAAAACCGCTAATTACCAGGGTTGATTCTATGAATTGTTCACCCGGGCGTCTACGTTTCTTCAATAAATGGAAAGACTCATTAACATCGCGTCGCTTTTTTTGAAGAGTTTTCATCTTACCTCAGGTCGCAAATCCTGGCAGCAGGCATCCTGCTGCCAGGATCCGATAATGCTATTATTCAAGTGCTTTTGCAAGTGCGGTTTTTGCTTCATCTAGCGCAGCCTGGCTGGCAGGAAAATATCCAACCGATTGAATCTCATCATTCACATACGTCAGGTAAAAGGAAATGAAACCTGCTACCTCTGGCTTTGCTTTGATGATGGATGCATCGGAGTAGATGAACAGCGGTCGAGCTAATTTGTAACTCCCGTCTTCCGCTGTTTCCATCTCTGGAGTGACACCATCCAGGGCGACCGCTCTAAGCGCAGTCTGGTTTTCCATGTAGTAAGCGAAGCCAAAATAACCTATGGCATATTTTGAACCTTCGACTCCCTGCACTAGTACATTGTCGTCCTCTGAGAATTGTATATTGGATGAATTAAGTATGTCGGCTTTTGCAGCTTCGAGATCAGCTTTTCCATCCGCATTTTTGAAGTTCGGACCCAACACTGCTTCCACAAAATAATCAAAGGTCCCTGAATCAGTGCCCGGGGAGAACCGAAGGATATCCTCATTGGGCCACTCAGGACGAACATCGGACCATTTCACCGCATTACTAGAGAAGATCTTTCCTAGTTCAGCAATCGTAACATCCGTCAGGAAATCATTATCGCTGCTGATCACGACTGCAATTGCGTCCGTACCCACCCGGAACTGTATCGGATTACGATTAATCGCTTTGCATGCTTCCAATTCAGATTCTTTGATCTTGCGGGAGGCATTCGAAATATCGGTCTCGCCTGTTACACAGAACCGTTCAAAACCAGCCCCAGTACCAATAGAATCAATGGTGATCTCCCCACCAAAACCTTCTTCTTTGAAACGTTCAGCCATTACCTCAGAAAGCGGAAAGACGGTCGAACTACCAGCAGTTATCACCATCCCAGAGAGAGTTGCCGGATCAGAGATGTCTGGTCCAGCAGGTGCTGCCACAGTTTCCGCGCTGATAGCGGGAACTTCCGTAGTGGATACTGTTGTTGACCCATCCGCAAGTGTTGCTGCAGGGGAACACGCGGAGAGCATCATCCCTGCGATGACTAACATGAATACTCCTAGAGACAATTTCGTTGACATATCTTCCTCCAAATTGATTTGATCGTACAAACAGAGGATAACAAAAGGTTTTTAACAAACGAACAAACCCTGGTTAAGGGTTTGTAAACAAGGCATTAATTTTCAGTTCTAATAACAGAATGAATAGGTAATTAGGCAAGTCCCTATCAAGCGGTGATCAAGATCCTGACAAGGGTAACTGGATCGTAAATTGAGATCCCTTCCCTATTTCACTGGTGACTTTGATATTTCCGCCATGAGCTTCTACAAGATGCCTTGCGATGGAAAGTCCGAGTCCTGTTCCAGTAGATGATCGTGATCTATCAACTTTATAGAAGCGCTCAAATATCCTGGATAAATCAGAGGAAGGAATACCTTTCCCCGTGTCAGTGATTATTATTTCTACAGTCTCTGAGGATTTTACAACACGAACAGAAACACACCCACCACTCGGGGTGAATTTTATAGCATTATGCAGGATATTTATTAATACCTGCTGCATTCGCGCTGGATCAACCAGAATAACTGGCAGCTCGGGATCCAGATTTAGATCCATAATAATCCCAGCCTTTTCGGTTTGGATCGTTAACCGTTGGACTGCCGCCAGGACTATCTCCTCAGGTTGTATCAGAATTTGGTTAAGGGGTACTTTTCCAGATTCTATCCTCGCTAACTCTAATAACTCGCCGACCATCAGGCTTAAAGCATCAGCTTCTGTTTGGATCCGTTCAATAAACCGTTTTGCTACTTTTTTGTCATTCAAAGCACCATCTAATAATGTTTCAGTGATTGCTCTGATGCCGGCTAATGGTGTTCGCAATTCATGAGAAACATTGCTTATGAAATCCTTCCGCATTTGTTCCAGTTGTTCCTGATGGGTGACATCCTGAAAAAAGAGTATGACATAATCCTCTCCATCATCAGTAATGAAGATAGATCCAACAACAACCTGTTTTCTCTGTGCTTTTAATTCAAACCTTTTCTGAGCAGCCTGACGAGTAGATATGCAGGTTTGCCATAGATCAAACACCTGGTGATCCATACTGACTTCCGCGAGAGTTCTTTCGCCAGTTGATCTTTCTATCCCGAAGAGCTCATCAGCAGATTTATTGAACATCACGACATAGGCGTTAGCATCCACAATCAGGACTGCATCCGTCATATGCTCAAGTACTACCTCAAGACGTTGCCTTTCTTTCTCATTCTCCCTGAGAAGAGCCTGCAACCGGGAAGACATACTATTATAAGAATCTGTCAGCTGTTGGATCTCATCGTAATCATGAATTTGACTTACTTTCGCATCCGGGTTAGCTAATTGCTGTACCCCTTTAGTCAATTCACCCAGCGGCTTGGTAATCCTGGCGGCTATCCACCCTGCGATTAATATGATCAGGAATGCCACAAAAAGCAGGACTCCAATGATAATTGCTTGAAACTGCCGTATATTTCCTTCAATTTCGGCAAGGGGAGTGGCTAGACGGACCACAATGCTTTGCGATGATGATTCTTTTACTCCCAGGTAAGCTGTATACATCATGCTATATCCCGAAGTGTGGCTGAAACGAGTGGAATTGCCAACCCCTGTCTCTAAGGCTTCCTGCACTTCGGGACGGTTAAGATGGTTCTCCATAATAAGGCGGTCTTCATCTGATTCACCGATGACTTTCCCATCGATGGATATTATTGTGACCCGTTCTTGTGTGATATCGGACCAATGTCTGGCAAGTGCATCAAGGGCACTGGAGGGCATCAATATCAGTTCCTGTCCAAGTAGATTATCGGCTATCAGGCGGGCTTCTGCTATCTGGCGACGTTTAAGATCATTCAGGTAGATCGATTTCACAAAATTAGAGGTAAGAATTCCAATGAGAAATAACAAGAACAACAGTATCGCAGAAAAAGGGAGCGTAATCTTCCACCGCAAAGATCTTAACATTCTATCCCTCAAACATATAACCTGCACCGCGGAC